>JGI24721J44947_10000946_pt1 | contig 40302 bp, 69 predicted proteins | sample YelNatPaOPGAMG01_FD_44947 | JGI IMG/M metagenome (IMG submission 44947) | reverse complement strand
TAATTATATTTTTATTCTGCTTTATTTTTTTATTGTTATTTGTCTTTTAATTATTATTTTTATTTTTACTGTTATCATTATTTATATTTTTTATTTATTATATTATTTTATTTTCTCGCTTGATTTTTCAAGTATATTATATTTATATATATTTTACTTTCCGCCGCAAAAAGAAAATATAGCATGGGTTGGGTAATAGGATAGGTAGTAGGATAGTAGCAGAAGTGGTATTTACTTTTTGTTTGTGTGTGTGTATTTGTTTTACAGTAGTAAGGTAGATTTTTTTTTCTTTTTATTTTTTATTTCTTTTTGGATAGTAGTTAGTTTTTTTTGTTTTATATATTCTCTTTCTCTTTTCTTTACCTTTTCTTATTCTCTCTTTAGCTTTATTCTATTCCAGGGTTTATCTCTCTCTTTAGTAAGTAGTTCCCTTATCTACTATCTTTTCCCTAAAACCTCCTCCTCACCAATACCCAGGAAATTCCCTCTAACTTGGGAATTTCCTGGATGGATGGGGGATCGGAGGCGAGATTAAGTATTCTTTGCCCCTCCACCTCGCCCCCAACCCTCCGCCGAGTGTGGAATTTATTCCACACTCGAGAGGAGACGGGGGAAATGCGCCCCCATTTGAACTTCAAAAAGTGCTTATTTTTTAAGCACTTTTTGGGCGGAATGTTCAAAAAAGTTTCGTGGCTGGGATTTTTTTTGGGGTTATTAATTTGTGGAAAAATTTCCCCATCCACACGGCTGTCGCCGTGTGCAGGAGATTGGTTATTGGTTCTGTCTCCATGGCGTGTGTGTAGGTTATAGAGTTCCACCTCACGGCCGGTGGCCGTGAGGGGAATGGTTATAGGGATAAAATTTAACGGGAGAATGGATAAAGTGCGAGTGGTGTTGTGTAGAAATATTTCCCCATCCATCCGAACCTTTGGAGGTTCGGATGGATGTTTTTTATGCCCATTATACGTAGTATGTCATCTACCCTAGCTAAAGCTGAGGGCTTGTCTGTTTGTTTAAGGAGCTCAGACTGGTTAGAATGACTCAGTAACCCATCTTGAAGTGAAAACTTCAAGATGTTTATAGCTCCACACAACTTTTATACTGGTAGGGTATGGAAACCTTCCAACTCTACCAGTTATAGCTATATGTAAATTATATAAAATTTACATATAACTGTCAAGTCCTTTCTATCCCACGGTTAGTATGTATTAGAATTTAGGTATAGCTAAATATAGGGACTATACCCTTGCATCCTAATAAAGGTAAAAAAAAAGGGTATTCATCCGCTAATAAGGAATTCAATAAATCTAAATCAGGATTTAAATTTTTTACAGATTCAGGTAGCTTATAGAATTCCTGTACGTCAACTGCTAAGTCTTCTGTTATAACATTAGGATATTTCTTTTTTATTTTCCTCCTTTTAAAAACCCCGAGGCTGGGGCCTCGGGGTTCCCGGGTAAAAAATGCTTATTTTTTAAGCATTTTTTTTATAATGATTTATATATCAGGTTTATCCTTTTCTTAAGATCCTGGTAATATTTACCATTTTCATAGTTTGGCATTAGCCAGAAGGTTTTTATTTCCTTCTTCTGGATACCTGCCAAGTTATTAAGACTGCGTTTATTGTTAAGGTTAATAGCCACCAGATTGGGGTTTTTATTCCAACCTAGTTCGGTTTTAACCTTTTCAAACTTCTCTTTGTTTGTGTAAGCTACTATTATTTTTCTGCTCATTTTATTTCCTCCTCACAGTCCCCCACGGCTTTTGCCGTGAGGGGAGGTGAGAAATACCCTCACCTCCGAGGGAGTTCGGAGGTGAGGTGGGAAGTAGTCGTAACTACTTCCTAGGTTCATCCCTCATTTTAAATGAGGCCCGTCCCCCGTAGGAGACGCTCTTTAAAAGATCTATTTCACTAGTGAAATCAGCAAAGGGATAGCATCGTATTTATTGATGTAATCCTCGTAGTAGTTCTTAATAGTTATTAATTCTGGCCGATATTTAAAAGCGAAGGCAGACATATCGTCCATCCCTGCAACACTGGCTAAAGCTTTAGCATACACTTCCAGGGAATCTAGATCTTGGAATAGTTTCCGTTCTATAGTTTCGTCCGGGAAGCGGTTATGCGTATATATAATATAATAATATAATAAAAATAAATAATCTAGAGATAGGTGGACTAAAGACGATATAAGTGGCGCAATGGTATCGTTATGGCTATCCGGGTGGAGTGCGCTATAAAGCTTTAGATGATATCGGATATAATCTACCTCGGATATCTTATCCTCTTTGTAGCCGGATAGAATAGCATTGAACGCGTCCTGGATCTTTGTAGGGTCCTTGGAATTGACGGCTTGGGTTACTAACTCGTCAATATCTGACGGGCCAAGCTGAGCGTAGCGGATAACTGATTCCTTACTAAGCGCTTGCGCCTCCTCGATCTTTTCCCTGAGTTCAGAGTTATCAACCAAAAAATCCTTATATTTGTTGATCTTTTTCAGGAAGTCCAGGTATTCCATAAAGTATCCGCGGGATATAGAATCCGTCGTTGCACGGGTTATTAATGTCGGCTCACCCGCTGGAAAACGGTCATTGAGGACCGTTTTCGCATAGTAGAGTGAGAATACAGGATACTTAGCTAGAATAGATTCATACTCCGGCGCGAGCGGTTTGCCACTTATTGCGGCATAGAATAGAATCAGCTCAGGATGCTCCGTCGATATCAGGATCTCGTCGATCGCAGCTTGGTCGTTGCGGTCTAACGCTTTCATTATATTCATTTTTAATTGAACGATATCTATACGGGTCAATGTCGAAAGTTTATACTTCGTCTTGAGTTCGTTAATGAACTCTTCGGATTTTCCGAATTGTTTGAGATAGGTTAAATAGGTGCGGAGATAATAGATAGCATCCTTATGCTCACTTTGTATCGCTTTGTATAGCCACTCCTCAAGGACCGGAAATCGGTCCTTGAGTAGGATAACGATATAATTAAGCGCGGTTGGGATGTCGTCATAATCAGCTATCAAATACTTCTCATACTCCGGTAACCGCTTCTTCAATAATACCGCCGCCTTGAGGATTATCTCCGGCCGGTAGTTGCTATGCTCTACCACTTCCCGAAGCTTGGTCTCTAACTCCGGGTCGTCTAACTTCAGGCGGTATAACTCGGATAGCGATTCCTTGAATTCCTTCGGATAACGTCGATACTCTTCTACCGGGATCTTGGCCGCTTTCTCTACATCCTCTAAACTCATCCCTTCCGTCTCCGACGGAAGGGGTTCGTCAGCTATTTCTAATTCGTCTGTCTCACCTTCGGCGAGTTCGTCCGCCGCTAACTTCAATGACCCGATCCTGACCTTGAGCGCATTTAATCGACGGTTGGTCTCTTTCTTGAGGTCCTTCTTCGGGATATTGAGTCCGAACGGGCGATCCTCCACCGGCTTGGTCGACTTCAAATATTCCTCTATCTCTTGCTCCACCCCAGCCAAACCTTCATAAGGTTTGGCGGACGGAATGGGAGCTGACGGGGCGGACGGAACGGGAGCCGATGGGGACGGGGTGTGAGGCTTCAATCCCTTAGGTTTTGATATACGTTCAATTGCGGATTGATAGTCTTTAGGATAATTTTTTAGGATTAAATCCATTAACTCTTTGTTATTTTTTATAGAATCTATCTCTTCGGCATCCCCTTTCAATGCTAAAGTTATTAGTTCAGGGATGTCTTTATCTTTAACATGTATTAAATACTCTATTGCTAACGAAGGGACTTTAGCTTGCAATATGTACCATTCAATCTTTAAATCTCTAGGAAACGAATCGCCAAGTTTATTAATATAAGTTATAATTTTATCTTGGAGATTTGGCATTTTTCGGTAATATTCTGTTGCCTTCTCAGGTTCAGATTCCTCTTCTTCTGTCCAATACAAGTATTTCTTGACAAAATCCCAGGCGCCAGGCTTTTCCCTCTCTACAGCAGATTGATACTCTTTAGAATACTTTCTTAAAATCAAGTCAACTAATGCTCTATTACGTTTAATAGATACCAGGGTATTCATATCCCCCTTCAAGAACAGATTAATCAACTCCGGGATGTCTTCTTGGACTTTTACTAAGTAATCAGCCGCTAATTGTGGGGAATTAGACTTCAAGATGAGCTTCTCCAGGTGAGGGATACGGGGCGCATTCTCGACCATTAGTTCTATAGTAGCTCTGGCCTCTTCATAAGGATCGCTCGGCTTCAATATTTTATTGATATCCTCCTCTGGATAGTCTACTAACCTGCCACGGATAAGCGGTTCGAACTGTAAAGCGATCGCTTTAATGTCGTCATTGATATTTAACAGATATATAATCTGCTCAATACTACCTTCTTCTATTACTAATTTGATTAAATCTTTATTATATTTATCAGTCTTGATATCATGGAGATACTGTAATGCGGAAGTTGGATAGCGATAGCTTAATATCAAGTCCTCTAATGCCGGGTTCGGCTCCGTCATAAGCTCATCTACTATCATCCTGGATAATGATTCGTCACCCTTCTCCGCCGCTACATAGAAATCACCACGCAGAACTGGAGTCTCACTGACCGGGATATTGGCCGATTCTAATGGCTGAGGCCGCTCTACAACCACTTCTTTCAATAATTTATCCGCCTTCGACTTCAGAGTAGGGACATTAGATATGTAATTGTATAGATCTTTAAAACTAGATTCAGGGATTATACCATGTTTATATGCCTCGATTAAACTCTCTAATTGGTCGTCGTTAAGCTCGTCCGCCAATTTATCCTGCGGGACAATCAGGAAATAGCTTACCCCTATATTCGGGTCGTTAATAGTATACTTGTCCCATATCCGCTTCGCGGAATTGTAATTGCTTGCCATTATACTATTCCGTAAATCGAACTCTTCTTTCTTCGGCAATAACCGATACATCGATTCTATCGCCTGCTTATCACCAGCGCCTATGTATTTGCCTACCCGGTCAGTATAAAAATTAAATAAATCTTTATTCCATAATAGAAATACTTCCAATGGCTCCCTTATCCTTACTTTAAAATATCTCAAGAATAAATCTAATACCTCTTTCGTTAGATGTTTACTATTTAAATTCCAATAAAAGAAATTACCATCTTCGGCGTCTATCGGCTTGTTGAACGTAATGTAATATTCTAATACTAACAATGGCTGGGTCTTGATTAGCTCTTTCTTATTGGCTTGGTATATCTGATCGGCAGTCGCCTCGTCTTTGGCTTGTATCGCTTTCTTGAATTCGTTTAACATATCAAATCCTCCCTCTATTATCTTATCCCCTTTATTGTCATTTATTTTTTATCACCCCATCCCCGCCCAAATAATAATGGGCGGGGATGGGAAGGAGGATTATTATTCGTCATGCCACATGAAAACTTCGTCATTCAAATACGCTTTATATACCGCATGGATATTGAACCGTTCATACCGCTTGAAGTTGCCATGATATGTAAGCATCCAAATAGGATAGTCTGGACTGTCAGGGTCATGCCGATATAGATACGCTTTGTAATGGAACCCATTTATGAGACAATCTATTGGGAATGTTCTACGCTTGAATTCGTCAAAACTTAACTTTGGCTTTTTCTTCTTCCTCGGCATGCTACCTCCTTAACTTACGACATTTTGTAATAATGTAATCCTCTGTAGCTAAAAGTTCGGCTAAACATTCCCCGCATAATCCAGCCCCGTATTCTTCATCTGCTTCGCTCTTATAGTTCAATTTTGCGGCTTCCTTCGTTGGACCTATGCCGTAAAAACTAGTTGCACTCCAATTGCAGCCTGGACATTTTTTACTCGATACCTCTGTCTCAAATACTCTCCATTCTTTTTTAGGTTTCATTTTACTCCTCCGTAATATATACCTACTTCATTCTTTCCAGTTTTAAACACCAACCAAATTCCTGTATCAAAATAATACAGAGGTTTAGGATTATAGTCCTCTTGACTCAAAACTACCTTATCCTCTTTTTTAACCGTAATGATACCTAGCAATACCCCCTTCGTAAGTAGATTCCTTTTCTCGTATATTTTAACTTTTATTTGATTATTATGTAAGTCCTCCCTACGTATATGTAATGGTAAGTAGATATCCATTTCTTTACTGCCAATTACTAATCCACCTGTTACTACTGTTACTGCATATACTTTCGGTTTCATCTTCCCTCCTTATTTTCCTTTTTTGAAATATTCTTCTACATCATCTATAGATGTAAACTCTTTTATTGCTGTACCACAATGACTGCAGAAGAATTCGCCCATATCATAGATGTCTTCTGACCATGGTTCCTCAGGGTACAACTCTAACTCACCCACCCCATTCTGTTCAATTTTAAATATCTTCTGTTGTGAGAAGCGGATATCTTCTAGCCCTTTTATTTCACACTTGCATTTCTTACATTTCATTTTTGCACCTCCTCTTTTATCATTTTTACAGCCATTATAACTATCCAAATAAATGCTATAATTAAACATATTACAAGTATTAATAAAAATACAGAAAACACCAGTGAAGTTAAAGAATCTATACATGATTCTATCTTCATAATATTACTTTGCAGTTAATAATTTTACTATTATATTTCCTCCTTACAATAATCCACTTATGGTATAAAGATCATTTTATAATCTTTCTTTCTCTTCCTATTCATTAAATAATGGGAATCATAATAATCCCGTATGTAACATCTTAATTCAACTCCGTCCCAATTTTCTGGGATTTTGTCTAACCTTTCAAGAATATCTTTTTTAAGGTTAGATAATATTTGCTTTACAAACTCTTTCTTTTGTTTTTTATTCATATTTCCTCCTTAATCCTCTATAGGTAAATAGAGAATATTGTTTTCTAAATAGAATGTAATATTACATGGGAAATCCGTATAAGGTATCTTTTGGTTTACTATAGGCGATTCTTTGTTGCCATTTATACCATCATACATAATCATTACCGCCGAACTTTCTTTCTCATTTACTTCTAATTCCCATACCTGGAACATTACATTTTTGTGTTTTGGTTGGTAGGAATTGATTAAATCAAGGATCCAAAAAGCGCCTAAGTTTACTATATTCCTAACACCATCAGTATAATAGAAAGGGTAAATATCATTTCTATAATACTGGTCAGTCCCACCGAATGCATGCGCTATTATGCGCTTCACATCTTCTTTGTATATTTTCATTTATTACCTCCTCTTTTTGCATTAATATATTTCTTAAGCATTGTCGCTTTTTTAATATACATTTCACTATCTCCACCATACCATGTTGTTAAATGGAATAAACTTCTCCCTTTGCTTTTTATATGACCACTAACAGTATTCATTAGGTTAATAGATATATGAGATGTTTTGTAGTATGAATTAAGATCTTCTCCAGCTTTATCAATAAATTCTATTACCTCTTGTAAATCACTATCTCTTAAAATAGTATTACACTTTTTAATTATTTCAAACCTATCTTTAGACATAGCCGCAAGTGTAGGGAAATCATAAGAGATATTGTAAAATGCATTATTTAATTTTAGTGACATCGTTTCAGTTAAAGATAAGTTATCAATTTTAACTACTATCATATATCATCTCCTATCTTTTTAAATTTAGTGAAATAAGGTAACTCAAATTTTGGTTTTGTGGTTAATATTACTCGCCCTAATTCTGTAAACTTATAATATACATTTTTGTTATATGTTTGAAGTATATTAGAATCATCATATATAACATTACAAGTCTCTTCCCTTACTTTATGCCTAGCCCATGCTAAAGCTACAAAAGGGCCTTCATTCCCTCTATAATCGCCATAAGAAGGACCTGTTGAAAAAGTATATATTTTCCTAAGTTTATACCTTCCTATCCTGACTTTTAATAAAGGGTATTTATCGGAAGTATAAGGTATGTCTGTGGATTTTAACAATATAAGCATCTTTAATACTTCTCTATAGAATAATACGGTCTCTTGAAAAAGTAGATCTTTTAATTCTTTATACCCAATATTTTTAACTTGCGATTCACCTCCCTCGGTTATTGATACCTCAGTGAACTTTTTCTCCCTCATTTTTTTGTATACATCCAGAGTGAAGTATTTATTTATTATTAATCTTTTTGGCTTCATCTTCCCTCCTATGTTCAATATATCTTTTTGTTACAATAATATCTGATATTATTTTTCTGTCTCCTTCGTTAGTATTCTCTTCTTCAATTGATATCATTGAATATTCCCTATAATCTTTTTTTGTTTCTTGTATAATGTTTTGTTTGAATTCATTTGGCAATATCCCAGACCTATTAAACGATTCTATGTAGCCTTTATTTTTTAGTAAAAAATCTATAACAGAAACTAAATAGCCCATATCAAAAAGTTTTGCGCATCTATTAGCTACTTCAAGTTGGGCATCAGTTGCCTCTTTTAATTTGTTAATATCATGAGTAACTAATTGTTTGATATATACTTTTTTTAATTTAAGAGATAATGCTTCTGCTAATGTAAATGATAGTATATCTATTTTTTTCATACTTCCTCCTATGGTATAGAATTAAAAGTAAGGGTATATTTAATTTCATTATTTATTTTATTAAGGAATAGTATATTCCCCAGTTCCGTAAATTTATAAAATATTTTACGAGTTGGTTTAAATGGATGATAATATTCTAATGTTTTACGTTCCATCTTTTTTAAATCCATCCTTGCCCGATGTAGCCTAAGAAAAGGGCCTCCATATGTTGGATTATCGCCTAAACCTGAGTGGAGATGGACTTTGTAAAGTTCTTCTTTTTCTTTCTTTGAAATATTACAATTTAAAACTCCAGATGTATATTTTGCATAGCAGATATCCGTAAATTTAACCAGGATTAAAGCATGTAATACTTTTTTAAAATATATATCTTTTTCTTCTTTCAATAATGTTTTCAATTCTTTATACGGAATTTTCTTTACCTGTTGTTCACCCTCAGGCGTAATAGACACGGTATAAAAATTCTTAGCTCTAGCCCGCTTATATACCTCCAGAGTAAAATTTTTGTTGATTAATAGTTTCCCATTTCTATACATAAAACCTCCTTAGTGACGGATAAATACGATTCCAGTCTTCATAGTTGATTTCTGCATACAAAGAGTGCATCCATTATTGCAGGTTATACCTGTATGCTTCCCGCTTTTAGATATGCTAGGACATAATCTTGCCCCCTCTTTTATCATCCATTTGATTTCTTCATACTTCCCAAAATTTGGCACGCCAAATTTTAGGCTGTCTATGACAATTACATTCCGAAGTGATATCAATTCTTTGAAATTGAAATCACTATATCTTTTGGTATAGCCGAAGAATATTATATCTTTAACCGCTTTAGAAATAACAACCCATTTATTAATATAATCCTGGTTATAGAAATCCCCTGAGTCGTGTAGTCTCATATATTTCAGATTGTATTTTTCCTTTAATTCCAATAGCCGGTCTATAGTTAATTTCGGGAAGTCTTTCAATTGAGTTATCCTATAAGTATAGTTATAATTTTCTTGGCTATGCGGTTTCCTGATATAGGATCTATAGGCATAACACCCCCGGCATCGGTATTTGCATACCGGTGGGCCGGGGGGAAGGGATATATAAGCTATCCCACCTTTTAAAAGTTTCATATTGCCCATAGTTGAAGTTCTGTATTTGATAACCCTTGACATATCTATTACCATAAAACCTCCTTAGAAATGATATTTATTCAGTATCCTCAGGATATCCTCTTTTGGTATATCTGGATATCTGGTACTGGTTAAAACCGAAGCATAGAATAATAAGAGTGTATTCTTGAACGAATTTGGGACACCCTCAGCACGTTCTATCTCCTTATAATGGTTGCTAATTTTCTTTTCAATTATTTCTAATAGCTTAGCTTTAACTATATTATTGGCTTCATCCAGTATCATGATTCCTCCTCTTCCTTTTCTTGTTTATCATCATCGTATTCGTCCCCAACATAAACCCAGCCATCGCATTTTCCGTTCTCGCCTTTACCACCTAGAAAGCATTTCTTACCTTGTTTTCTTTTCTCGCAAGTATCTTTGTATGGGCATATATCCCAGCTCATAATTTACCTCCTTTGGTTTTTGATATTTTTTTAGTTATATTAAAGGTATTCTCATATAGCAATATATAATAATGGCCATTATCGGAATTATCACCATCTCGCGGGGTCGGGACTATATAATAATTAGATTGTATTCTTTGCTCTATAGAGAATAAATCCCTAACAAAATCCGCAAATACAGTACCAGGTTCCTTGCGTTGTAATGGATAAGTATCCCCTTTCTCTTCCGCATATAAACGGTATAGATATGCGCTTACCAATTGTAAGAGATTCTTACCTCCCCAATGAGCAAATAAGGTAGCTGATCTGTCCTCATAGTTGTTGCCATCTACAAAATTAATACTTATTCTATCTCCCATAAATTACCTCCCTACCCCAAGGGATTTTATAAAAATCCCTTGGGGTTGATGATTGAACATTAAAATTATTTCTTGATTATAGAAATAATTTTGGATGTACCTTCAACTTTCTTGAAGGAATAAAGGGACGGATTGAGTTTAGCTATCTTATCAAATTCTGTAGATTTGATAGAGATAGCTTTCTTAATCATATCCCATTCAACCTGATGGATTACATCAGGGTCGATGATAGATAATACCCTTTCAGAGACGATAGCTCTTACTGGATATATCATACCAGGGATTTCATGAATATCATTTGTATTCATGAACCCTAAAAGCTCCCCTTTCAAATTAGAGAGCTTCTCCTCCAGAGCTTTGATTCTCTGGTTCAGTTGGTAGATCCTGTCTACCATCTTGTTCATTTTCTGTGGTATTTCCATTTTCTCCTCCTTTTTCTTTTGCTTTTTGAATAATAACACTTGCAGATGTATCTGAACTCGTCATTGCTAATTTAAATATTTTTACTTTATTCTCTTTATACCATTTATTGAAGCTAGGCATATCAACTAAATACGCACCCCGTTCAATTAATGATTCGAATAATTTGGGAGTAGATGCATACTTAGCATATTTTAGAAGGTCTATTTTTGCAGTAATTATACTCCAACATATTCTATAATCATTAAATATTGCATTTCTAAGTGTATAATAGAGAATATTTTCTTTATCTAGCATCTGCAAAGCTTTTTTATTAAGATTTACACTACACGAATTATGGCGTATAAGTTTCTTTCTTACTTCTTTAGATATTCCCTCATTTTTAATTAAAGAAATAGCCTCTTTTATGTGCTTGATAGCTGAGGTTTCTAATCCCACTATTTTTTTAGCGTCATTAGAAAAGCAATCCCATTTTTTATTTATCACCTCCTTACCTATACGCAAATCATTAAATATATCGGAATAATCCATTCTTTTTACTTTGGATATATAAATATCTTTAATTACTTTTGGCGCATAGGTATACATAGCACACTTAATAAGGGAAGGATATGCTTTTGTAATTGATTCAAATATATCTAAGTTCTCTTTTTCGCATACCCCTCCTCTTAATAATCCAAAGACGTCATATATAAAAATAAAGGTTTCTAGATCCCCAATGGTTTTGAAAAAATCTTTCAATTTTTTCTTACCATTTTTGGAGTATAGAATAATCCGAACGGTATCCCATAAATTTCTCATATTAATCATCCTCCTTGTCTTTAATATGTGTTACTAATCCGAATGGAACAGATTTATTTTTGGTAGGTGTTACCCATAAGGTAGGTATATGCGGTTTCTTTTCAGGGAAATCGCCATACAGGTCAGTGAAGAATACCAATAAGTCCGCATTTATTTTTTTCATTTTATTGAATACAGGTCTGAAGTCTGTTCCACCATAACCTTTTCTAGTCTTCTTGGTTATTAGTTTATACTTTTGCAACTGTTTCATTTCCTGTATCTCAGCGTCGCATTCTATTACCCAATAGTTAGATTGCCTGCTGGTCCTAGCAATTTTCCTTACCTCTAATAGGAATTGGGAATATAGTTTATCGCTAATAGATCCTGAAGTATCCAAAGCAATAACAATTTCAGCGGTTCTGCGAGATACGAAACCAGGCATATCAGGAAATCTTCGGTGTTCTTTATGCCGGGAGGAACGTTTAAGCGTTTTGATATGACCATATATGAATTGCATTAGTATATATCGCCAGTCTAATTCTGCTTTACCCAGTATTTCGTCAAGGATTTTCTTTAATTCACCAGGTAAAGTCCCACGTAACTCGTTCTTAGTATAAGCATCTTTTGTAGTTGCTCTTTGGACTTCTCTAGCTATCAAAGGATTATCCGCTTCTGGAGCTGTAGGCATTTTATAAACCTGACCATCTATAGATACCGTCCCATCCCCATTAATCTTAATACTCCTAGAGTTTTTCATTAGCAATTTTAAATACTCTTCTTTAGACAGCAATTCGGGAAACCCGAATTGTGAGGGGAAACAAGCGTCAGGGATTAGATTAATCGTATCCCTATTCATTTTCTGCAGTATGGAATTGACAGCAAGGTCTGCAACAATATTCTCAATAATAAGGCTTACACTTTTATTGCTGCGTATAGATGTATGAAGTAATACATTGTGCAATACTTCATGGAACAGGACAGTTATTACCTGTTTGTCAGACAGGCTTTTGATTATATCAACATCTATAACTAAATACATAGCAGAATCCTTAATAGTGGTAGCCATTCCATACGTCCCCGGTAAGCTCCCTTTTACTATCTGCATATTAAGTAAATAATCTCCAAAGAATGGATAGTCCGAATTATCAAATCCCAAAACTAATTGGAGATTTATATTCTTTATTCTATTTATCTGATCCATACATCCCCCTTTATAATTTATCAATTATTTGTGATATAATATCTTCATAGCTCTTAGATTTCTTGAATGTTGAAGATAAGACAGGGTCTTTGCCTATCCTTGAGAATAGGGCAGCTATATAATCATGACTTATCTCATTAAAGAGAGTATGAATTATAGAGGACACCGCAGGACTGTCGAATTTATTTGGATTGATTTTTATGTATTCAAATATAGAAGACATGGTCTTAGATATTCTATCCGCTTGCTGATTTTTAACTTCCAATACTTTCTTTTTATCGTTTAGCATATCTTCCATTTTTATGTAGGTAGCTTTATTATTCTTTAAGTGTCTTATAAATAAATTACCTACTTCCAATCCTAATTTACCTGCTACAACTTCCAGGATATTAGGGTGATTGATAGTTAGGATCTTAACTATTTCATTAGCCATCTCCAATCCTCTTGGAGTAGGATTTTTAGGGTATACAGATTCACTGGGAATGTCCCTCAAGAAATAGCTAGATTGATCCTTCATAAATTCACCTATTATAGGCATATCTTTTTCAATACTATATATACTAAATTCCTCAGGATCTGGCTTGACTATTATTCTAACCACTCTATCTATCATAGCTGGGTCCAATGCCTCTACCTGATACATATCATCATTATCCATACATGGATTTTCTGCGGTAATGATAATTGTATTATCAGGTAGTTTATGAGTATGCAATCTCCTTTCTGTAAGCAATGGGAATATTGCTTGTCTGATATCCTGAGGCGCTCTATTCCATTCATCAAGAAACAGAATAGTAGGCTCTTCTGTTTCTGGAAACCAATCAGGTTTATACCAGATTGATTTCTTGGTTTTCTCATCCCCTCTTAATACACCGATCAAATCACCGGTGCTGTCATTGGTAGCAAGGTATAAACCAATGTAGTTATATTTCAATTCTTTCGCAAGTTGTTTTACTAAACTGGTTTTACCTACTCCTGTATGACCTACCAAAGAGAATATAACTCCTTGAGGCCTTGTAGTACTCTGTAATTGCTTTCTTAATACATCTTTTGTTTGTGATATATTCATTTTTCCTCCTTTTATTTAATTATTTAACCTCATATACCCATTTTGCTATTCTATTATTATATAGTTTTTTCACTGGTCTCCCATCATTTTTAATGAAGTAATAATCTTTATCTCCAACAATTACTCCTTTAATATATGCTACTATTTTTCCTTCTATTTTAACTGCTATTCTTTCCATTTTTCCTCCTTTATTTTATTCATATTCACAATAATCACCATCCCCACCTTGAGAACTTAAACCAAAATACTTCTCAAATGCTTTTTCATTCTTTCCACTGTTGCTTTCTAGTGACCAAATTGTTTTATCTTCTAACCATATAACAGCTGTATATACATCATCTTTTTTGAGATGTTGTATTGCTTTTTCAGGCACATCTATACATGGATTTACAAGTTTATATTTTGATAACATTTCTTTAGGTCCTATTATAACTTCCCAAGAGTTAGGATTTTCATTATCCCCCTCTTCATCTGTAGGGCCATAGTATATCACATAATGATCCTTCAGGTATTTTAATTTTTCTTCACCTTCTAATTTTTTTATGTTCATTTTTCCTCCTTTATTTTTTCTTTAAATTTATTCTCTACTATTTTTTCGCATAATTTATCACCTCCTATAGCATACTTAAATATCATAGTTTTATATTTACTCAAATAATTTATAGGTAATTTTTCCCATATCACCAGCATAGTAGGATCTTCTTCAATAGAAGGTAACATACCTTCACAATCTCTACCATTAGCATTTGAAATAATAGTAGAAGCGGCTATAGAGGGTATATAACTGGCGAGGATATATTTTTTTGCTAGTGAAGGCCATTCAAATAAGAGCTCCACAAATGTCTCTGAAGGCCAATGAGAAATTTTATGCTTAGAAGGATCTACTCTTTTTAATCCTTCCAGCATAAATTCTTTTGAAGAATAAAAAATACCAATGATTTTTAATTCTTCAGGTAAAGTATTTAAGTCATAAGAAGAAGTATTAAGTTTTCTATTAAATTCTATTAAATATTTGCCATTTTCTATTTTAAATATATCTTCTAGTTTCATTTCAATCCTCCTATAAATTCTTTTATTTCATAGCTATATTTATATTTATTGCCATCTCCAAGAAATATATTAGCATCATATGTTGCTTCTTCTTTTGAAGAATATTTTGTAGCTTTATTGCTATGAAATTTGGCAATATAACTATACTTTGCTTGTTTAACATAATATTTTTGATTACCTCTGTATAAGATAGCAATATAATAGTTTTTGAAAGATTCTATACCTAATACTACCTTTATAAAATTTTCAAAGTTTTCTCCTTCTTGATTGTTATAATATGAATAGAAATCATAAGTAATAGGAAACATATACCTAGCTATCCTATATGCCCTTACATACCTATTCTTTTGCCCTCCCCCTTTGTAATTGCCACTAAAATAATCTTTCATTATTTCAATTTCTACTTTCTCTTTACCCTCCTTTTGTAAGATTTCTGTTAAGCGTTCACTTTTATAAGTAGAATATATTAGGGGTCTTAAAGAGCTATCGGCGCTGCATATATTGACAACCTTATTTTTTTCGTCAATGTGTATACTCTTAATTTGATAATAGCTCATATATTCCTCCTTACTATTATTTTGAATTTTATTTTTGTTTTCAATATATGTCTCATTACATCTAATATCATTAGATGTAAATGAGGGAGATCGTAACACCATGAAGTATTTCTAATTTGTAACACAAAAAGTATTCTCATGTTACCTCCCTAAATATACCAATGAGAGCATAATACTTCAATGATGCTTAAGGAATTGGGAATATATTCTTTGAAACCTATTTTAATTCCATTTTTACTTTTAGCAATAGGCACAGCTTTTACTGGAGTAAAAAACATGCCTATTAATTCTCCCTCTTTTAGCTTAATAGATTTCTTGAATATATCCTTCTGTATTTTCTTTAAGTCATTTCTTATTTTGTTTATTCTTTCATCAATCATATCAATTCCTCCTCAAATCTGTGGATAAGCATATCCCCAGATTTATTTTGTTTTCGATATATAAAATACCGCCCCCGAGGTAATGAGTAAGCTTCCTCATCTCCACAATCATAAGATGCAACAGAAGCTTTATTTTTTACCTCTAGTAATTCTAAGTATTCCCATTTATCAGTATCAATGATTTCTTTTTTATCTAGTATAATGGTTACGGAAAATATACAATCTCCATAACCATTATGAAAGAATGCAGAGAAGTTATCATCAAAGATTTTCAGACTACCCATATCCGCAGAGCATTTAATCTTGGTTATCTGATTTTTCATCTTTATCCTCCTCTTTATCTATTTTAAGTTTATATATATGTAACACACCGCCATCTGGCATAGTTACAGTTTCTTCTTTCCCGCCTAATGATTCTATTAACTGCTTTAATTCTTGTTCAGACATACAACCTCCTTTTCTAGTTTCTTCATTTCTTTAGGAGAAAAATCCCAGAAGAACGCATACAAAGTTGATTCCCCTTTATTGGTCATGTGATATATCATTATATATTCATGGCCAATACGATACGCCAAACCATTCTTAATATTATTAAGAATGGTTTTACTATCAACTTTTTTTACTTCTTTCATTTTTCCTCCTTTACTGATTTCAATACGCTAATAGCGGAGTCATTCCCCGTTATTGCAAGTTTAGTAATCTCAACTTTATTTTTATCTACCCATTTTTTCCATTCTGTTGAAAAAAATGAGAGGTAAGATGTTGAAAGAGAAAAACTATACGCCTCCAATATTTTTTCAATAGGGATATAATCAAAGTAGTGTATAAGATTAACTTTCTTGCTTTGTAATTTTCTAAATAATCCATAATCCATAATAATATCTTCCCCAAATAGAGAATATAGTAAGTAATTTTGATCTAGCAAAACTAAAGTTTTAGAAGGGATATAATAGGAATTTGAATAGTGATCTTTAAAAAACTCTATAACCCTTGACTTATCTTTTAAAGATTTTAAATATGCTATTGCTTGTTTACTTCTATTAGGTAAAAAGAAATCAGCTATTTTCTTTGATTCCTCATCTAATAGTGGGTAAATAGATTTGATATATGTTTGAGTTCCGCCTTTTAATTCTTCTATTGTAAATGTATCTTTACAACTTTTTAGAACAATAGGATTTAAATTACGCAATTGTAAACATTTTTTTGTAACCTCACGAGGATTATGTTCCTTTATTATATTTATTAAATTTTCAGAAAGCATATCTTTTCCTTTATTGTTTAGATGTTGCAATAATTCTTCAATATCTGATTTTCTCATTGTCTTTACTATCTCAATAGCTAACTTGGCCTTGGCCACATTTTGATTGTGGACCTCGGCCAATTCCTCGCAGCCATCCTCGATGGCTTCGAGGACGTCGGTGCAGTAGGTGCCATAATCACCTACTACACTAACAAAAATCTCATGCCAGGTTTTAGCCTGGCTTAAGATTTTATAATCCTCTGGGGGAGGAAATCGTCTCCCTCACTGTTTTGAGTTGGGCAATTATTCGGGCTCAACCAACTCTTTCTCCTCAATGCATTCGAGGAGAAATTTTAAATGCTTTCCTTTAACATATTTTTTGTTAAGAGAAAGATCGGACCCCATGCAGTTGCCGTCCTCATACATAGGACAAGCTCTACTACAGTAGCCCCCTGTGGGGCAAACTTCACTTACTAACTCAGGGAATTTATCCTTGAGCTTATAAAGATCGATTATACATCTCCTCATTTTTTCCTCCTCTCCCAGCCTGCCAAAAGGCGTAAGCCTTTTGGTTTCAGGTCTTATGGGATAATGAGACCCACCCTTTAGCAATGGGTCTCATTATCCCCCGCCAGTTTGGATTCTGGCGGGAGGTTGAGGAACTAGGCAAGCCTTTCCAACTTGCCTAATTCGAATTTCAGTTCCCTCAGCTCCTCGGCTGAGAGAACTTTTCCCTCGGGGAGTCTCACCCCGAGTTTAAAAACAACGGCTATATCCCCTTTTTCTAGGGATATAGCAATCCTGTTCTCGGGAATATTTATCCCGAGAACAGCAGTTAACACTTCAGCCGTGGCCTTGTGGCCTACAGCTGATATGAATTCTCCGCCGAGGAGGTCCTTTGCCTCCTCAGTGGAAATCTTTACGAACCTATACTCCCCATAGTTGGGGAGTATAGGGGTATTCATAACATATTTCATTTTCCCTCCTCCTCTCCCCGCCTGCCAAAAGGCGTAAGCCTTTTGGTCAGGGCTTATGGGAGGATCTTCACTCTGGCAGAAGATCTAACAACCTTGCTTTTAACCATTTGAGGAAGTCCACTTAGAAGCAAATAACCGCAAGGATTAGCAATAACCTTGCGGTTATTATACCTGGACTTGCCACCAGATCGTGCATTAGTCCCCTTTCGGGGATGGCTCTGCATGGAGTTTAAAAGATAAACTCCAAAATGATATTTTATAAATATCATTTTTTCCTCCATTTTTTTAATTAAAATAGAAGAAGAATTTATAATTCTTCTTCTCTCAGGGTATCCCACCCTGCACTTTCTTTATTTATTTAAAGAAGATAGAATAATCTATCCCTCTAAATAGGTAGTAGTAATTAACCCCTTGTTGAGGGTGGTTTTGTTCCACCCATTCAGTTGTGGTGAGATAATTTCCCCACCACATAAATCTATAGGGGTTAATACAGTAAGCTATTAACATAAAATAGCCTACTGAGCTTCTAGTACAAGTAGTATCATATACAAAAGCTACTACCTTCCCCTTGAAGCAGTCTAGAGAAACCTTACCAAAGCCCTTTTTTCGGGCTTCGGTTCGAATTTCGCTATACCATTGAAGCCAAATATTTTTGGCTTCAATGGTGTTACTGCATCTGGCTCCTCTCTTTCCAAACACTAAGGTTTGGAAGAGAGGTAACCAGCTACCAAACAACATCTAGTTACCTCCTTATACCTTTATACTCTTGATGGCTGTTAATAACAATTAACAACCATCTNGCAAGGTAAGGTATAACCTTGCCATATACCTTATAACTTATGATGCTTGTGGATAACTATCCACAAGCCATCACTGGCAAGGTAAGGTATAACCTTGCCTATACCTTATAACTTATGATGCTTGTGGATAACTATTAACATATTACCTATTTATTTGCTATAATGTATATTTATTATTACCATATTATTTTATTTATTAATTGCCTTATAAAATCATTTAATAAAATGACAGGTAAGAAAGGTTATTTATACTCCTTCCCCCCGCAGGGGGGGGACCCTCCCATCCGGCCGTAAATTTTTAAAAAATTTACGGCCTGGGAAATGTTTTATAGGGCCTGGGAATAAAATTTACGGCCTGGGAATAAAATTTACGGCCTGGGAAAATTTTTTTTATAGACATGGGAAACATTTTAATAAACTTTGGAATATTTTTTATGGATCTGGGAAACGTTTATACACCTATGGGGCCTATTTTAAATGTGGTTAATCCCCCTCCTCCCTCCAAAAAATTATTATTTTTTGGAGGGGATATGTTAAAGGATATAGACTTTTTTAACATATTTCAGGGATATGTTAAATATTATTGACAAATTGGGCAGGAAAAGGGTATAATTGGTATTAAGGAGGTTATATGGTAAGAAGGATAGGGATAGTCTTATGGATATTGATTTGTGTTGTATTCTGGCCAATAGGATTGTTATTTTTACTATATTGCATAGCGGCGAGTGCATACAGGAGTAGGAAAAAGGCGATTGAGCGAGGGGAAATTGAGGATAGGGATCGTGAACCATTATTTCAATATCAATTTCAACTTATTCAACCTGAAAATAGACTTTCATTGATAGAACGTTTTTTCAATAAGGAAGAAAGAATATAAATAGATTTCATAATGGCAATAAATCGTAGAGTTTAATGGATGAGATATTGGGCCGAAAATGAATTGAATGCCCCCAGGCTCTTAAAAGAGCCTGTGGGGTGAGGTGGTTAATTAACTTTTTCAGCTTTAACGTTATAGGTTTTTTCCAATTCTTTTATTTCCTCTAAGGATTTAACGGTGCGCACATTATTCATTCCAATATTATATACTATTTGAACTTTGAATCGGTCGCCGTCGACCCAATAGAATATATTTTCAACTTTTCGTTCTTTCATATTTTGACCTCTTTTGGCGTAAAGAATCTTTATTAATCAAAGTTACCAATTCAATAGAGGGCAGATGACTTAGTGGCATATAAATGCCGTGGTGGGATAGCAATTTCCTGCGGGCGTCTTCTTTATTGTATCCTATGATTTCAATGTTCTGGTATCGGTATAGTTTTAATTTCATTTGTGGCCCTTTTAGGTAATTCATTTTTGGCTCTCAAAAAGTTCTTTCTGCTTATCGGCAAGGCATTTCATATATCCGATGTGTTGATTACCCTCTTCAACGAAATCGAGGGTGCTTTTTCTCATTACGACATACTGGCATCCTATGAAAAAAATTGATAGCAATATTGCCAATATTAATTTCATTTTTTCCTCTTAGGACAAATTGTTTTATTTTTTGCCCAATTTGTATTTAGAAATATTTGATCTTCTATTTCATTAAGAATTGATAGTATCTCTATTAATATATCTCTACCTACCAATTCTTTAGAATCGATCAGACCTTCAATGTAAGCCTTCTTCATTTTTATATCTCCTATAGTCCAATAGGCGGGTATATGTATTGCTATCCTTCTAGATTCTACTTTTTTTGCAAGAATTTTTTCCATTTTTCCTCCTAATTTATTTTAATATTGTTTATTAATTCATCGTATTCTTTTTTAGCTTTTTTATAATTTTCTATAATTTCTTCTACTTTTTCTTTTTTTCTCTTTTCTAAATATTCTAATCTTGCTTTTTCTGCTTCTTGTTCGGTTAAAAAATAGCACTTATTTATATCTTCCTCATAAATACACCACTCATCATCGGTACAATATTTATAATAACTCGATCTTCTATTATTTGTAATAGTTTGTGTAAATACAATTTCTATTATCTCTGCTCTTTTTATTTCCTTTCCATCGTAACTAATATAATATACTTTATCTCCAAGTTTGCATTTCGGGTTATACACTATTTTTTCTAATTTCATTTTTCCTCCTTTATTTTTTCCTATTATTTAACAAATAGACTACTTTCTTTATAATATCATTTACCAGAATATCAAACATTTCCTGTGCTGTTTTTTTGTCATAAATTCTTTCATATTCAACTAATACTCTTGCTACAAAGGGTATTAGTTGAATATCATTTTTATTAATTGTCATAATATTCCTCCTTTATTTTACTTTAAATTTTTAATTTTTTGAATCATTTAAATCCCTATAACATTTTGCACAAAGATGAATATGTTTATCCTGATCATAAAAGTATGCTTCTTTCCCGCAAAAAACGCAATACGTTTTTTGATGGGTATCTATTATAGTTTCTTCTTTCCATTTTTCAAAATTTTCTGAATATTCAGTTAATATTATTTTTACCTCAAAGTAAGCTAAATCAAATTGTTTTTCAAGTTTTGACAAAGCTTTTTGAAATTCTTCTTTAAATATTTCTTTTGGTTCTAATTCTTTTGGCATGTTTTTACCCCTTAAATAATTTAATTAGTCTCATTCCCAAAACCTATGTTCATCTACCAACCATTCAACACCATTGCACTCCTCTATTTCATATTTAATATCTGCTGGAATTTTAACAATTTTTAAGTTAGCAAGGGGGCCATTTGCTTTCTCCCCTAATTTTTTAACTACTTTAATAAGCCGAGGATCCTCTCTATCAATTGGCTCACAATACAACCGCGCAGCCGGAATACCTAATTTAATTAATTCTTTGTGTGCAATTTCAGACAATCCAAAGCCCCCTTGACATTTGTTTAAAACGACTTCTTTATATTTTTTCATTTTCCCTCCTTTTCTTGATTATCATTTCCTTCCCATTCTTTTATACATTTATCGTTATCGCAAATATATATTCCATCACCAACATACCAACATTCATCGCCTTCGGTAATGTCACAACCACATATTTCACAAGTTGCAGATGTACAGCTATCAGGTGGTTCTCTATATGTTATTTTTTTCTTCATAGTTTACTCCTTATTTTGATTGCAATTGATATATCGTCTTCATCAGATATTTTAAATATCATTAAAAATATTTTTATATGTCATCAAACCCACGGCTAAAGCCGTGGGTTTGATGATTTCCCTCTATTAGATGTTATTCATTGCCTTTTTATACCTCTTTTGGCGAAAGGAATCTTTATTCAAAAGAGATATTAATTTAATTAAAGGCAAATCTTTCAAGGGAATATAAATATTATATTTATCCAGCAACTTATGTCTAACATCTTCTTTATTAGTTGCCTTAATAGTGATATTTTTAAATTTATAAAGTTTCAACTTCAATTTTGCATATTTCAAAAAAACTTACTTTTTACATATAAAAAAACAAACTTTACAAATTGCCAAAAAGAATGTTTTCTTATAGATCTTAGCAAAATTGGAGAAACTTTATTATTATTTTTAATTAAAGAACTAGCTAAGAATTAAGAGTAATGTGAATCTTTTGAAACACTTTGCAAAATATTATCAGGTATTTCTTTTTGTAATTTAGCGAGCAAAGTAGCATAATATAGAGAATTATGTGTACTTTGCGAGATGGAGTTGATAATAGTATCTGGGACTGATTTATTAAGAACAATTAATAATTCCGCATAATTATATGAGCATTCGGAATTGTAAGCTATAGATGCATTTAAATATTCAGAGACTTCTTTATTCTGATACAATAAATTTCTAGCTTGCCAATATGCGTCCCAACTATCTGCCATTTGAGTTAGCGGAGAAGGAACGGATTTTCTTTTTTCTTTAACTGTTACTTTTTTCATTTGTAATTCCTCCTTTTATTACTCCCAATTTTTTTAATTTCAAAATCAATTTTTTAAATGCTTTTTCAATTTTTTTTACATCTTCATATTTTAAATGTTATTAAAAATATTTTCATATGCAATTTTATTATAATTCTTATTATCCAATTAAAAGGATATATAGCATATACTGTACATGCTAGATATGGTAATGAATAAACTTCTCCGTAGATTTTGCTAATTTTATATTCAGTAGACAACTCTTCCCATCTTACTTTTTTCCAAAAAATAGTTTGAATCCACTTTTTAATTATTTTAAAAATCTTCATTTTTATCATTTTCCCTCCTCATAGGCATAAAAAGCTACTCATGAATATTAAACAATTGTAACCCAAGTCTTTCTTTTAGCATTTCACAGTAATCAATATTCTTTTCTATACCAATCCATTTACGATTAAGATTTTCGCAAGCTATTGCTGTAGTTCCACTGCCCATAAACGGATCCAAAACAACATCATTTTCATTAGAAGATATTTTAACATATTTCATTATAACTTGTAAAGGTTTTTCGGTAGGATGAGAAGTAGATTTATTCCCTATAGTATAATAATCCACACTTTTCATTTCTTGTTGAGACAAGAAATGAAAAGTATCCTTACCTTTATTTTTCTGGCAAAATAAACATAATTCAAAATCGCTTCTAAATCCGTTCTTGCGAATATGCGGCAATGGATTATTTTTGATAATGGCTAATAAATTTTTAGGGTAGTATCCTATTTTTTCTAGTATATCTTTAATTCCGGTTATTTCAAATCTATCATAAAATATGTATATACTGCCTTTATTTATCCTATAAAATTGGGTAAAGCAGTCTTTTAAATATTCGTACCATTTGTGGGTATCCGTAGGTTCAAAGTGGCCGAACATTTCTTTATTGCTGATTATTTTATTTCCTTTTTTGCATAGTTTAGAAGAGCTGCCTATATTATATGGGGGATCTGTAATGATTAAATCTATAGAATTTCCTACTAATTGATATAAAATTTCACGACAATCCCCATGGTATAATATACCATTTTTTGTTTTAAAATAAATATAATCATTTAATGAATTCATCTTTTTTTAGTTATATTCTCCAATACATTAATTATTTTTTTAACTCCTTCTTTTGTCTTTGATATAAATTCTTGTTTTAGTATTATATAATATCTTTTATTTTTTAGCTCAACCTCCACAGTAGGATTTTTAATCTTGATCATACTTTCTCCTTGTATTGTTGTTTATTTTTTAAAATAAGAGATATAAATAAACTTAAATTTTTATTTGATTTTACTCTATTGCAAAAAAGATATCTATTCCCATCTTTTAAATTATATTTTTTAAAAATCTTTTTATACGAGTTACAAAAAATTGAATCATAAATTTCTTTCCAAGATTCTGGTAAAGTATTATAAAAAGATTCATATTCTTTTTTAAAAACATCTATATTAGTATATAATAAAGTATATAATATTTTAATTTTATTGAGCAATAGTTTTTGTTTGGTATAGATACTTGGCCTGGGCTGAAATAGTAAAGCTGATAAATTCTCATAACTTAATTTATTATCAATAAATAAGCATTTATATAAAATTTTTTCTTTTTGTTTGAGATATTTATTGTAGATATATTGTATTACTTCAACTTCGCTAAGGGTAGATATGTATTCTAGTTGCTTTAAAAATTTCATATTTTTTTCAATAAATGTAAACTATCTCGGAAAAATGTCACTATAATATTTTTATTTTCTATATTAATTAAAATTTCAATTTTATTTTCTTTAACATTAATAATTTTACCTATAGAATTGCTAAAAGGGCCATATAATAATTTAACATAATCCCCTTTTTTAAACGGGATATTAAGAATCATTTTGTTACACTGGGATATAATCTCTTCAAACTTATTTAAATCTTCTTGAGATATTGGCACTATTTTTTTATAAATGAGTGAAAATATATGTTTATATTCTTCTAAAAACGTTATTAAAGTATCTATTTTTATATATCCTATAAAAGCATACAAATTAAAAATAGGTATATCCTTTTCATAAAATGAACCATGGGAGAATATAAAATATGGCATTGTAGGAATGGCAATCTTTATTTCTTTAGGTATATTTAATTTTATTTTACTAAATATAATAGATTTAGAAATATTGGATAATATCCAGTTAGGCTTATCTTTAAAAGAGTAAAATCGGTAGCAATTTTGAAAAATTATTTTTCTTTTATAGATAAATTTAGTGGTGTAGTTACATGCTTCTGTGTATTTGTTTTTATAAATTGTATCCATTTTAAAAACCCTTCCTTTTTTATAAATAATATATACTCATCAGGATCAATTGGTAATTTCAAATCCAAAATAGAAACATTGTATTTTCTTCCGTAACATTCTATTTTTTTAGTAGCCAATTTCCCTGCAGGGTCATTATCAAATGCAACTAAAATAGATTTTGTAAACCTAGATAAATATAAGAATTTGTAAGGATTAATCGAAGTGCCTAAATTGCATACTACATTATGTATCCCAAATTGATACAATATTAAGAAATCAAAAATACCTTCAACCAATATCAATTCATCTGTATTAATAATATTTTCATATGTATAATTAAGTCCGAAAAACAAAGGATCGTTTGAATTATTTATACTAGTTTCGTAAAAAAATTTTATTTTATCTGTTCTATATCCTATTGTTATTAATTCATTATACACATTATAAATAGGAAATACCAACCTAGGCATATTTCCCCATTTACTTTTTAGCTGGTGCATAATAGGTGGGACATTGCCATATAATTTATTACCATTATAATAACCAACGTGAAATTTTTTTAAAGTGGACAAATTAATCCCTTTTTTTTGTAATAATGATATCATAGCTTTTTCATTTCTCCTAATGAATATCCTCGTTTTATTCCAACCGGCGTTTTTACGATTAATGGAACTGCGGTTGACATTATTTGCGCCGCTTTTGGATATATTTGTTCATGATTACCCTCTGGTAACAAAGCGATAATAGCGTCATGAATTTGCATTTTTAATTTTATATTTGGCAATTCTTTTGTCATTTTTATAAGTGCGATATTAGTAATATCTGCGGCCAGACTTTGGATCGGGGTATTTACTATTATACGCAATGTTTGATTATATATTGATTGATTGCTAGGCAATAATACACCGGGGACATATCTTATTTTGCCAAAATAAGACTGGACGTATGTTTGCTCTATCGCTTTAGAAGTATATTCGTTCATCCATTTTTTTACATACGGATATTTTTTATAAAAATTAAAAATAATAGTTTTGGCGTTTTTTAAAGTTTGACCAGTCCGCTCGGCTAACGAATTAGGACCCATACCATAAATTATTCCAAATACTACTGTCTTAGCTACAGAACGTTGTTCGTCGGTAACTTTATCTATAGGTATATTAAATACTGTTGAAGCCATGATTTTATGGACATCTGTTCCACTATTAAGTTCTTGGACTAATAAAGGGTCTCTAGATAAATGTGCTAATACACGCACTTCTATTTGTGAAAAATCAAATTCATAATATATATAACCTTTATCGGCTATAAATGCTTTCTTTATATCTGTATTTGATCTTGGTAAATTTTGCAAATTTGGATTAGAACTTGAAATTCTAGAAGTATCTAATAATCCTACGCTATAAGAAGTATGCACCCTATTATTGTTATCAACAGAATTGAGTATACCATCTATAAATGTTTTAACTATTATATCCTTTTCCCGGTGTTCTAATATTAATTTTGGCACCTCATGTTTTTTAGCCAACTTTTCAAGGGTATCTTTATCTGTTGAAAATCCTGTTTTAGTTTCTTTATCCGGGTGTAATTTTAATTCTTCATATAAAATTTTGCGCATTTGGGGTACTGATTCTATATTAAATTCATGACCCACTAAAGCGTATATTTTATTTTTTAATTCTTCCAAACTAGCTATATATTGATTTTTTAAATTTTTTAAATATTCTATATCCACTAATACGCCATCATAACTCCAATTTAATAAAATATTAACTAAAGGAATATATAGCTTATAATATAAATTTTTTCCTTTGGAAGTTTCTAATAAAGATTCAAAAGTTTTATATAACCTGAATGTGCAATCCGCATCACCCATAGCGTACTTAGATAATATGTCTAATGGTATTTTGCTATAATCTGATTTAATATGCGCTTGTTCTTTGTATATCTCTAAATTATCTTCATAACCACCCATAGAAGTATATAACCACGCCAAATTTTTTAATTTAGCTGTTGTTAATATATTTGATATAAATTTAGCCGCAATACTTGTATCAAAGGAAAAATTACCGTAAGAAAACCCATTCCATTTTAATATCCTAGTATCATAAAATCCATTATGGTATATAGTTTTTTTAGTTGATATCACAGAATTCCAAGTATTTTTAATATACTCTAAATCATTACCCCAAACATTTTTATCTTTATCTATAATTGGGATACACGCCGCTCTCCCTTGTTCCCAAGAAAAAGTTATGCAAACTATCTTATTATTAAAGAAATGTTCCTGCCCGTTAGTTTCAATATCTACCGCAACATGTTCTACAGTTTTTAAGATAGTCATTATATCATTAAATTTATCCAATGTATCTATGTAAATATATGTAGTAGGTATGCTTTTTCGTGTAGGATATTTAAAGGCATTGGATATTACTAATGGAATAGACAAAATATAATTCATATCTTCATATATCTTATCTATATCATAAATAGGGATAAAATAAATTCCGGGATATTTATCATGTTTTAATACAGCACCATGGATTAAATCCATTTTTAAATGATTATTATCAAAAAAAGATTTAATTACTTTGCTGCCTTCTAACACAATAAATTTAGGTTTTATTGTTTGGATTTCATCTTCTATATAAGATCGGCACGCATTTATATTATCTATTGTAATAGATTTGGAATAATTTTTAACCAAAGAGGTATAATAAATATCTGATATAGATATATTAATAAGTTTTAATATTGTATATAATAAGTAATGCCGATCTGCTGCTATTAAATTAGTTGAATTAGATGGGCTTAAAGTAATCCAAAAAAGTTTTGGGTTACTAGATCCTGTGCCATTAATAGGATATTTGTCTTTACATAATTCGCACAAATTACATTTTAATGGCAGCTTTTTTCTTGCTATATTTATGTTTAAATCGAACAGAGTGTTCATTTATATACCTTTTTATATTTTTATAAAACTCTTTTAAATTTGATCCTTTAATTTCATATGTATAAAAAAACCCTGCAATTGGCACTTTCTTTTTCCTTTTTAAAACATAATATATTGCTACAGGTTTAAACATAGGATCTTTTAAAAATACTGAAGTAGTTGAATAATGAAAACTATAAATTGCGTAGGTATCAACATAAGTTATTACTCTATAAGATCCTATTATATTATATTTGTTCATTTGTTAAATCTTTTTTTAATATTATATTATTTTTTATTTCATTTGTCAAATCTGTTATATGAGTTACAAAAAATATCTGTGGGAAATGTTCTTCTAATGTTTTCAATATTTCTAAAAATGATTTCATTCCACTCTGATCTAAATCAGAAATTTCGTCTATTATTAAAATATTTAATTTATTTAGCCCTTTTAAAGCCAATAATTTAACCAAAGCCAATCTCACTGCAAGGTATATTCTAGTTTTCTCCCCACCGGAGTATAAGTCTATAGATCGCACACCATTTTCGTCAGCGACAATTATATCTAAAGTGTCCGCAACATTTGAATTTGATGCGTTATTTTTCTGCATTGAAAATTTAATATTTATTTTATTATCTGCTAAAAAATTAAGATATTCATTAATTAAATTCTGTAATTCATCTAGCCAATTAGCTAATATTAAAGAAGGGATACCATTAGCATGCAATGACTTTGTGATTTCAGTATATAATTGTTCTTGTTTTATTATATCTTTGCTATCTTCTTCTATACGCTGTATTTGGATATCTGTATTATTTATTATTTTATTAACTTCCTCAAATCTTGCTTTTTGCATACTCATATAATTTTTTATTTCATCGATTTTTTTACTTTCAGATTTAAGTATATTCAATTTTTCTTTCTCTGACTTGAATATAGATAGTTGAGGAATTATCTCTTGCAATTCTTTTTGTCGGTTATTTAAAGCTAATTCTATCTCTTGCTTTTTGCCTTGAACTTCTATTTGTTTATTTTTTAGCATTTGTTCCAAATGGATTTTATCTTGTTCTATCTTTGATAATTTTGAATTACTTTCTTGTATTTTGCCTAATTCCATCGATAACTTAGTCATTACTATTTTAGCTTGCTCATTTAAAGAAACATCTTTATTTAATTTATCTACAACAGATAATAATGTAGCTTCTTTAATTTTTAATTCTTTTATATAATTATTTAAATCATCAATGGTTTTAACCAATTTATTAATCTCTAATTGTTTATGGGATTCATCAACTTTTTGTTTACATACGGAGCATACAGCCCCAACTTTCTCAAAATCTTTCAATGTTTTTTCTGTAGTTTTAACTTCTCGTTCATACGAATATATTTCTCCTTGCAATTTAGATAAATTATTTTTTTCGTTTTCTAAACTTTGTTTTAATTGGCCCTCCAATTTAACTACTGTAGATAAATCTTGCATATCCTTCTTCAACTGTTCTTCTTTACTTTTATTTGATTGTATATTTTTGATTTCAGTATCTATCATTTGTATTGTAGTTAATATTTCTTTTTCAAAATCATAACTTAGCGATTGCAATTCCCTAGTTAAAGAATGTATATCTTTTTCAATTAATTGTTTTTTATTTTCTAGCCCTGTAAGGTTTTCAATTATTTTTTCTTGATTTTGAATTTCTTGGGTTATATAATCATATTGCTTCATAGCATCTATGTACTTCTGTTCTTCAAATAATATAGGTAAAGGACGATTTCTCTCTAGTTGCTCTTTGGATGTTTTTAATTCTAAAATTTTTGTAGTTATAGAATTCAATGTTTTTTTAGAAGTTTCATACCATGAATGAAATTGATCTAGTCTAAATAAAGAATGTAAAATTTCTTTTCTTTTATATGGTGGATATTTTAAAAATCCTGCCAAATCCCCTTGTTGAGAATAGTTAGTTTGGAGCCAGGTATCCATATTAATATTCAAAAATTCATCAGGGGATATGTTAATTTTTGTTTTATCCGTTAAACATTTAAATGATAATGTTTTTTTACCTTTCAATTTTCTTGTTCTTATAATTTCATAATCTTTATTATCATAATTAAATTCAAGGGATACAGATAAAGAATCTTCACCTTGATGAATTAAATCATCCATATTTATGCCTGGCAATTCTCCAAAGATAGCAAAAGTAATCGCACGGATTAAACTAGATTTTCCTACACCATTGCTACTTTCAAAATCGTTTTGATTAACTCCTGTTAATAGGATTACCCCTTTGTAATCAGTTAAATCAAGCGATAATTTTCGCCATCCCAAAAAGTTTTTCAAAGTAATATATTTCATTTGCATATTTTTGTGATCTCCTCTTTGAATTTAATAGAGAATTCATTAGGATAATTATTAATTTTACACCACTCTTCAAATATATCCTGCATACTTTTTTGTTTAAAATTTTTATAACTCTGCTTTATTTCTATCTTATTATCTATAACTTCAAACTTTACTCCTTTTAAATAATAAGGTTCGCATTTTTTTATTGTTGATAATATAGATAACTTATCTATATATAGAAGTTCATTATATAATCCTAATATGTTTATCTGTAAAACTGAATCTTTTATAATTGATTTACTATTTTGAAAAAAGGATATAAGGGATTCAGTCGTTCTATCCTGGAGGTTTATTGAATCAGATATGCCTTCCCCCTCTATTAAAATTTTTAAATCCTGTAAATTTATTTTCATTACCAAATAATTCCTATTAGGTATATGAGCTTCATTTACTTTACCAGTTGCAGTATCGTATATAATGGCTCGCTTTTTATCTTCATACTCCGCAAACGATATCCTGCATGGGGAACCTACATATCCCATAAAGGGATCATTTCTAAAAGTTAAAGGTTTATGGACATCCCCCAAAAATATCGGGATATTAAAAGTATCAAAAATTTTTTTATCTACTTCTCTAGCTTCCGATGCAGGGAAGATAGATTTTAAAAGAACATGACTTATTATAATTTTATGCCCATTTTTGGATTTCTTATAAAGATTATTTAATATTTTAATATAAGTATCTTCATATCCCAATTTCATTTTATCTAATATAGGAGAAATTAAATGAGGCATAGCTATAATGTCTATATTACCAATAGTATGTATTTGAGGCTCGCTGAATATCCTAACCCCTGAAAACGGTAAAAGTTCGTAATCGACAACCGAATAATTTCCATTTTCTATATGATCTTTATAATCATGATTACCTATCAAAATATATACAGATATTTTGGAATTTAGCAAATCCTGAATCATTAAATAAAAAAGTCTCCTCTCCGCCGGAATGGGGGTCCAGGTATCAAATATATCGCCAAGAATAAAAAAATGGTCCACTTTTTCTTTTATTGCCAATTCAGTTAAATATTTCATATTTAATAAAGTGTCTTTAAATCTATACGCACCATATCTGATATGTAAATCGGAGGTAAACATTAATTTCATAGAAGTCTCCCTTTTTAAAAATATAGATTAAAATATACCGTTTTTTTATTTTTGATACGATTGCCAGATATATTAACTTTTATCTTATCCCCTATAATATTATTATCTTTAATAATGTGGGTGTCTACAAACATCCCTATCCTAATATTTGAAAATACTCGTATAGGCGTATTGGCAGTAGTAATAATATACCCTCCCCCCACATGGCGATATTGATTTATTAAAATCAATATCGCTTTCTTATTTATTATAATAGGGGATATTACTCTTAGCATATTGCTAATGTAAGAATCAGTATAATATGCATTATCTAAAATTGCAGCAGTTAAAGAATCTATCACAATTAATTTAATACCATTCTCTAAAGATTTCAATATTTGATTTTTTATATTGTCTAAATCATTTATTTTAATTTGAATTAATTTAGATTTATCAATATCTATTTTTGAAAGCCAAGAAGCGGTATAGGTATCCTCAGTTGAAATATATAAAGGGATAAAATTTTTTTTTTGCACTTCTTTGGTAACCATTAAAGCTAATGTGGTTTTGGCGCTTGACGGATCTCCATAAATTTCAACAATATCGCCGTCCCTAAATCCACCATTTAAAGCAATGTCCAAATCTGAAATACCTGTGGACACAAAATTCGCAGTAGCGAATTTTGGGGATTTGAGGGATTGTATACTATCTATTATTCTTTTCTTCATTTATTTTGTAGGTTTTTAGAAGGGGTAATTAATAATTTTCTCATTATTTCTCTCATTTAAAATGATACATCCGTTATGTTCAAATAATTTCCACGCATAGTTACCACTACAGAGATCTGCCTATTTTTAAGCATATTTGATGGAATAAAAAAATCTTCCGGTGTAATATTTAATGCCTTTGCCCATTTATATCCATATTTATCTATCGATATCCTAGGCCGTAATAAGCAGGTAGCTATTTGGTTATCTACTAGAACGCTTAATTTTAAATATTTTGTGTTATCCTTACTAGTAAACCATTCAACATTTTGGATAACTCCTCTTTTCCAATTAGCTTGAGTATTATTACTGGGATAATTAGAGGATGGATATTGAGTATATCCGTAATTTTGCGGGTTATTTTTATATGTTCTATTATTATTGTTATACATTTCATTCTCCTTTTTTAGTGGTATTAGTTTCCAGATAAGTTAATCCTTGCAATAATTTTACATGCTCTTTTAATAAAGAAACATTTGTAGCTAATGTTTCATATATTCGTTGAATAACTTCAACATAAGTAAGAGCAGAATCTCTATTTTGTTGTGCTGTCAATAGATTAATTTTTACTTCTTTAATCATTTCTGTAGTTTTCGCAGCTCTTAATTCTGCCGATTTCATTATTGCTACCTCATCTAACAACATTGCGGAATCTCTTTTTATATCATGCTCTAATTTTATAGCTTTTAAAACTTGGTCATTAATTTGTAAATTAATCATAGCATCAGATAGCATTTTTGATAACTGATTTAAATTGCTACTGCATAATTTTATTTCTTGACCTATTTCTGCAGGGGTCATCATGTTTTCTTTTAAATCAACTAATAATGTCTTTGCTTTTTCTATATTCGCCAGATAATCTTTTTCTGTTAATGGATTCATTTGTTCCTCCTAATTATTTATATTATACTACTTTTGTTTTTTCTTTGTCAACTGAACTCAAAATATTTGTGTATTCCCTTACAAAAAAATCATACAATTTTTTATAATTGGTACATTTATAAAACATATTATCATATTCCTTTAATTTATAGATATTATTTACATTTTTTTTAAGTAATGTGTGTGCTAATAAAGAAAGTAGCATATAATCTATTTCTTTAAATTGTATTTCTTTTTTATTTAAAGAAATAGCTATTTTTGCATTATTATCTGTCCATATCTCATGTATTTTTTGTTTGGGGATATGTTCCATATATGATATGAAATCCATACTATTTCCGCCTTTTAAACAAGAAAAGCAATAAAAGGAATCAGTTTCTGGGTAATAAAAAAAATTGGGATTTCTTTTATCATCGTGTAAAGGGCATAACCCTTTTAATAATCTCCCTGCTTTTTTTAAATTAACTCCATAATAATCTAATACTTGCCGTAATGTATATTCTTTTAATTCTTTAATTTTTGTTACTTGTATCATTGTATCTCCTTTTTAAAAAGGTATATCTTCCGTGGCAGTTATGTCGACGTTAGGTATAACATTGTTCACAATCGAATTTAAATTTTGCTCAATCTCTTGCATTTTCATTATTTCAAAATTTGCTCGTAAATTAAATTTACGCTTAGGGCCATCTCTATGCTTGACTATACTAGCTTCTAAATCCGAAACACCAGATAAATAAGTTTGGTCTATATTTTTATTTTTTAATGATATAATTAAATCCGCATGGTTTGATATAAATTGAGATAAAGCTATATGTTGGGTATCGTATTGGCCCTTCTTTTGGTTTAATCCTTCCCTATTTACTTGAACAGCAGTAACTATAGGAACTTTTATATTTTTTGCAATTCTTCTTAATTCCAATGCAATATTGCCATAATATTGATCTCTTTCAATTTTTGTTTTTAAATTTAAATTCATAATATGTAAATAGTCAACTACAACCAAATCAATTTTGAAATCTTTAATACTCACAAGTTTGGCACTTATAAATTCAGGGGTACATTCTTCAGATTTATCTACAATATAAAATTTATTTTTTTTAGCAATTTCGATTATTTCTTTTGCGCTTCTTTGTAAAATACTAATATCCTCTTTTCCTGCTAATCCTTTTCTAAGTTTATAATATGGAATTCCTGAATGCAAGCTATCAACTCTTCGTAATAAATCTTCTTTGTAGTTTTCTATTGTAAAAAATACAACATTACTTCCATTACGCCATGCATTATAAGCTATATTTAATAGCATTACACTCTTACCTTCCCCGGTACCTGCGGCAAAGATCACTAATTGGCCGGGGAATAATCCATTAGTTGAATCGTCTAATGTTTTAAAAGATGTCAAAACCCCTTTTGCCGTATCATGCGAAGTGTAGGATAATATTCTACTGTCTATATTTTCTTCTAATAATTGTTCTTTATTATTTGTTGTAGTTACTGTAACAATTTTTGACAAAGTAGAATTCATATTATCTATGATAGATTCTACTTTATTATTGTTATAAAGATTAACCGCATTTTGCAAAAAATTTTTAATTTTATATTCTTTATATTTATTTTTCAAAGTATTTATTATAAAATCAAACGGTTCTTCGGATTGTATAGATTTAATTAAATTGTAGGTTACAATAGCATCCGTTTTTATATTTATAGGAACATTTAAACTATCTAAAGTAATTTGTAAAGCTTCGCTAGTGATTATATCATAATATACTTTATAATACTGAATAAAAATATCAAACAATATAGCATTAATATTATGAGCTTCCTCTTTTTTTTCTATAAATAATTCTTCTGTTATATTATTCTCAATAACAGTTTTATAATTTTCTTTTTTAAATAAATATGAAAGAAATTTTAATTCTATTGACGTTTCAGTCATACAAGATCTTTTTCTTCATTTATAAAAGATAAATAAGTATCTTCTGGAAATCCAAATCTAGCTTCTGTTGGATTTAATATCATGCAAGAATATATTTTATTTAATTCTTCTCTATTATTTATTAAATAAGGATTATATGTTATTGTTCTCACCGGAACACTATTTAATTTAGCTAATGCCATATGATTTATAAATAATTGTATAGATTTAAAATACATCACTTCTTGATCCGTGGGATTTTTAAATTTTTTATAAGGTATTTTTAATACTTTTAAAATTTTAGGGGTCAAATTATTTATTTCCTTTTTTAATAAGGTATAACTTATATTTGTTTTTTTAACGCTTTTTTTACGCTTCATTGAATCCCTCCCATATTCCACAATGAATTTCCTCTGCCGTCGCATTTAACCAATAAAGTTCTATTCTTTAATTCACTAATTAAACGAGATCCTACTTTATTTGATAGTAATTCTGTAGGAGATTTATCGCTGGTTACAAAGATAGGCAGATTCATATATGCCCTTGATTTTATAGTTCTATCTAATAAAGTATCCGCATAATTTATTTCCTCTTTCATAGCGCGATATATAAAACCAATATCGTCTAGGAGTAAAATATCTACTTTATCAATTATATGCAGCATATTTTCCTTATCATTTATAAATGAATCTACCATTTCAAAAAAAGGGAAAAATAAGACAGAATAACCATGTTCAATAGCGGTGGTTAATACATGGCAAGCTAAGTATGTTTTTGCACTTCCATTAGGTCCATAAAAAAATAAACCAATTCCTTTTTTTATATTTTCATTTAAATTTGCTATATATTCCTGTATTTGATTTTTTGCTGCCTGTATTTTTTGGCTAGTTAATTTAGATAAAGGAGTATCTCTATATTGAACAGGAATTCTAGCAATTATTTTTTCTTTTTCAATGTTAAACTTTGCATAACATTTACAATTCAAATCTGTGCCTCTGCAAATTTTGCAATTATTAATAATTTTTTCTTTAAGTTTAAGGAGATATTCAATATCAGAACTAGTCATCATCATATTTCTTTTAGTATATTAAATTTTAATTAACGTTGTCAACTTTTTCTTTTACTTTATTTAAAATTTCTTGAGAAATATTCGGATTTTTATTTAAATAATCTACAGCATTATCATATCCTTGCCCGAGTTTATTATTAGCATATTCAAACCAACTTCCGTTTTTGTTTATTATTCCTACTTCTATTCCAGCATCTATCAAACATTTCATTTTTGAAATACCAACTCCATTTATCATTTCAAATTCTGCGGTTCTATACGGTGGGGCAACTTTATTTTTAACAACTTTAACTCGTATTTTAGAGCCTACAATTATATCCTCTTGTTTTATATTTTCTATTTTTCTAATATCAAGCCTTACAGAAGAATAAAATTTTAAAGCCATTCCACCGGGAGTGGTTTCCGGGTTACCAAACATTACCCCAACTTTATGCCGCAATTGATTTATAAATATTACTACTGTTTTACTACTAGAAGTTATTGCTGTAAGTTTTCTTAACGCTTGAGACATCAATCTTGCCTGCAACCCGACATGCTGGTCTCCCATTTCACCTTCGATTTCAGCTTTAGGAACCAGAGCAGCGACAGAATCTATTACTATAATATCCACCGCCCCTGAACGAATTAATCGTTCTGTTATCTCTAATGCTTGTTCCCCTGAATCTGGCTGAGTGATTAATAAATTATCTATATCTACCCCTATTTTTTTCGCATACAAAGGATCTAGGGCATGCTCCGCATCAACAAAAGCAGATATTCCTTTTTGCTTTTGTGACTCAGCAATGACATGTAATGCTAAGGTAGTTTTTCCTGACGCTTCCGGTCCAAAAATTTCGATAATTCTGCCCCGTGGTAATCCGCCTACTCCCAATGCGATATCTAGCGTGATTGCGCCGGTAGGAATTGTTGAAATTTTGGAAACAGTTCGATCTCCTAATTTCATTATCGCTTCTTTCCCAAAATCTTTTGATATTTGATTAATTGCAAATTCGAGAGACTTTTTTTTGTCCTCGCTATTATTTTCTTTCGGTGTCATGTTTCTCCTTAGTAGCCAAATATTCTTTAAATTTTATTAAAGCTAGCGCAATAGCATTTGGTATACTTTCTACGTTTTCTCCCTCATCTTCTATAACTCTGGAACTTCCTTTTGCGGAGTTTAAATGTTTTATTATAGCGTCTATAGTTCCACCGAGTTGAAAATATTTGGATAATATAACTCCTAAACTAGCGGCTAATACATTTATAGGAGTACCTATAGGAGGTATTCGTACAAATATATTTTCTATTTTATTTCCTGTATAATCTATATGTATATGTACTTTTCCTTCAGGGGATTTTACTTTAAAATATAAAGCTTCCGCTTTCTTCATGAATTAACCTCCTATTTTTGAAGTATAGAAATGTTGTGTTAATTTATGCATATGCCTTTCTATCCTCCCCAACATACATAGCATACATATCTCATTATTGAGTTTAGTTTTATTCTGTAGCCTGCACTCAGGTAATTTCATATATGGGCAAGGATTATATATATTTTCTTCTTTTTTCATTTTATCATCTCCTTCAATGAAGTCAATTCTTTAATTGCAAAATCAATAGAATTAATATAAATGATCACATTATTCCTTACTGTTTCTGCTTCTTTTAGTCGTTGTTCCATGACTGCCCTTTCTTTATTTAATTCTTCTATCCTTTTAGTAATAGTTGGTTTTAAGTTATTTTCTATAGTAGTTTCTATTACTTTAGACACTTCCGTTTCTTTAGGTATTTCTTGATTTTTTTTCATCTTTCCTCCTGAATTAATATGGTTCTATCGTTTCGATCTTACCACATTCTTTTTCATCATTTACTTCTTTTATTATTAACATAGAAGATATGTTAACATATTTGTAGCTATCTATACAAGAATCTAAATCAATTTTATCCCCATTTCTTTTAATAGTTTTACAACATACCTCTAATCCCTCAAAAGTTATTTTTTTATATTTTGGAGCCATATTCAAAATTAAATCAACAGTGAAAAATAATAAAATAATGAATATGATAATTAACACTGGCCAGGTTGGATTGATATTAATTANTGTTTTTTGTTTCATAGAATCTCTTTTTATTAATTAGAACTTACTATTTTTACTATTCCCTTAATTATACTAAGTAGCAAAACAACGGCACCCATACCTACTACTATCCATGCATAAAAATCAATTGGTATCTTTTCTTCTTTTTGTATAATACCTATAATTGGGGTTTCTCATAATATATTGGGCTAGTGCTAATTTTTTTATGCCTTCAAAAATTGACTCTAATTCTTCAAATGCTTCTTTTTTAGCTTGTGCCAAACTTATACCACTTTTAATTTTATTTTCAATAGCTGAAGCAGTTATAGCTACTAGCTTTTGTGTTATTCCAGATGTTGCAATAGTGTGTATAGTTTCTGCAGTTATTTTGTTTTTCTTCATAATTTACCTCCTTAGTTTATTATGATTATTTTTTATTTCATTAACCTCTAGAATCCATTTGAAATATTCAACCTCATTATTATTTTCCTATCCAATTTAAAATAAAATTTGTTGCATAATTTATAAAGTAGTTTTTCTGATTCATCAATAGGAAGATTATCCTTAACCAAAACAAACAATTCTTGATCTCCTGATTCTGGATCTGTATCAACTTCAAGCCATAGATCTATTTTATTTTTATATATTTTTGAAATGTATGTAGGTAATCTCAACAAAGTTGGAATCAAAAATTTATGCCGAAGGAGAAAAGAAATCACTTCGTCCATATTTTCCATATTGTAAATTTCTTTAATTCGATCTAGTTTTCTCATTGTTTTATTTTTAAACTCCAATTAAATCATCTGTTCTTGAACTAGTTAGTATGCATTGATGTACTTCATTGTGTTTGACTAATGCCCCACATTTTGGACAGTAAGAATAAGATATATTACCACTACTAGTAGAATTAATATTACTAGTAGAAATATTAATCATTTTATTATTCTGATAAGAATATTCCATATGGATTGTAAAACATCTACTCCATTTATAACATTCCAATTTTTCCATTTTTCCCTCTTTATTTTTTGACCTTCCCCCCTATCCCTATCAGGAAAAGCCTTGCAGGCTTTTGTTGGAGGGAAGGTACCTTTTTTAGAGAGGCATTCCCGCAGGACGAGACCTTTTGGTAGTCCTCTCATAGGTGTCTGCAGACTTCTATTCATCGTTTTTTAATAAATATTTATTATTTAGCACTTTAAAAGAGATCAAAGGGTTATCCATAGTACGCACAACAATTCCTTCGCCTATCGCCCCTGAGTCATATTTTATTTCAGCCATTTTTAACATAATATCAATACTCCACTCAATAGGCAAAGCATAATACATAGATACCAATGGAACCATTTGCAATTCTAGTTGCATCAGTAAATTATTTAATTGGGTGTAATTGTAATACTTATATGAATCTATGTCAAATGCATTAAAAAAGAATATACCTACTTCAAATAATTTCATTGGATTCTTTTGTATCCCCGGTCCTGCAATTTCTCCTTGTAAAGCAATATTTTTATTTAATTTTCTCAATTTATTCTCTATATCATACTTTTTAGCAATATTCCAATATATATTATCCCCTTCTTTTAATTCTAAATTTCTACTACACACTCCAAAATTTCCATCTTTGATATAATAGGTAGCAGATGTGCCATCAATTTTTTGGGTAACATAAATATCTTTTCCTTTTATTTCTTTTAAAAGTTCAAGTTTTGATTGTATTCTTATTTCATCTGTTTTAGGTATAAACGATGGAAAATCTCCTTTTATTAAACCACGCATATTAATAGGGACAGGTTTTATCCATTTCAATATCCCTAATTCTTGGGTAACATCATCCCCTTCTTTATATTCTTTATTTGGCAGAATGGATAAAGGCAATATTAATCCTTGTGATATTTGTCCTCTTAATTTAACGGTCTTTAATCTTTCTCCAAGAATTCCATTATATTCTTTTGGTGATTGCCCTTTAGAAAGAAAAGGAGCAATATTATTCGGAATCCAACTATCTATTTCACAATAGATAATCTTATCCCCTATTTTAAATTCTCCTTTTTTAACAA
>JGI24721J44947_10000921_pt1 | contig 40696 bp, 32 predicted proteins | sample YelNatPaOPGAMG01_FD_44947 | JGI IMG/M metagenome (IMG submission 44947) | reverse complement strand
CGAAAAATTGATTCTCGAACGCCGCAAACAGAAAGAAGGTATTGCATGGACACTCCTGCCTGATCAGCGACAGATAAAACTATTCTAAATTAGGAAAAATAAAAGTTAATTTCATTAATTTTTGGAATATTAGGGTGTATAAATTTAACATTTAGTTTATTGCTGAAGTTTTAGAATTCATATATTCCTGAATTCAAGTATTCCTGAAAAAATTTCACGATTTTATTTTCGGTGTTTTTTTATTTAAGAAAATTTTAGGACGAATGGCGGTGATTTTTATCTATAAAAGCGTTCAAAATTTTAAAAATCTAAACCCAAATATTAAAAAATAACGATATAGTATCTTTTATTATAAGATAAACTTATTAAAAAGAGGGTATTTTAAATTTATAACATGCTTATTATCAACTAATTACTAAATATTAAGAAAAAAATAAAAAAATTTAACAAAAAATTTGACTAATAGTGAAATATTAGTAATCTGAAATCTGTGTGTGGAAAACAGATTTTAATAAGAAAATCTAATACCACACAATAAGCAGTAAGACCTGTTTACACTGAGGTTTTGCGTGCCGGGTGGCATTGCCAAAACCGATGGCGAACAGGTTCTGAAAAGTAAATAATAAAATCGCTAATATGAATAGCTACATTGCTGAAGTACTCGAAACAGTACGCAAACGAAATCCAAACGAGCCTGAGTTTCTTCAGGCTGTGACTGAAGTCCTCGAATCCATCGAACCAGCCATTGAACGTCACAAAAAATATCGCGAGGGCAAAATTCTCGAAAGAATTGTCGAACCGGAAAGAGTCATCATGTTCCGGGTTCCATGGCAGGATGACAAAGGCGAAATCCATGTGAACCGTGGTTTTCGCATTCAGTTCAACAGCGCCCTTGGTCCGTACAAAGGTGGTCTGCGGTTCCATCCGACAGTTTGCCTGAGCGTCCTCAAGTTCCTTGCGTTCGAACAGATTTTCAAGAACTCACTCACAACCCTGCCGATGGGTGGTGGCAAGGGCGGTTCGGACTTTGACCCGAAGGGCAAATCCGACAGCGAAGTCATGCGTTTCTGCCAGTCATTTATGACTGAGTTATTCCGTCATGTTGGTGCAGATACAGACGTTCCTGCCGGTGATATTGGCGTTGGCGGACGTGAAATCGGCTTTTTGTTTGGTCAATACAAGAGGATTGCCAATGAATTCACCGGGGTTCTGACTGGCAAAGGTCTAAAGTGGGGTGGTTCTCTTATTAGACCTGAAGCCACAGGTTATGGTTGCGTTTACTTTGCGCAGGAAATGCTCAAGACACGCAATGAAACCCTCGAAGGCAAAGTTTGCCTCGTCTCAGGTTCAGGCAATGCCGCGCAATACACTGTTGAAAAACTTATCCAGTGCGGCGCAAAGGTCGTTACGATGAGCGACTCCAACGGCTTCATCTACGACAAGAATGGAATTAATGAGGAAAAACTTGCATGGATTATGGACCTTAAGAATGTCCGCCGCGGCAGAATTAAAGAGTATGCTGAGAAGTTCAAGGTTCCATATTATGAAGGGCAACGTCCGTGGGGTATTCCATGCGATTGCGCATTCCCATGCGCCACACAGAACGAAATCAGCGGAGAAGATGCAAAGAAACTCCTTGACAATGGTTGCTATCTCGTAGCCGAAGCGGCGAACATGCCGACCGAACCCGCTGGTGTGGACCTCTTCATCCAGAAGAAGATTCTCTATGCCCCGGGCAAAGCCGCAAACGCCGGTGGCGTCGCAACATCCGGTCTTGAAATGAGCCAGAACTCAATGCGTATGCAATGGACACGTGAGGAAGTTGACGCCAAACTCAAACAAATTATGCAGACCATATTCAAGAATGCATGGACAACCGCAGAAGAATATGGTTATCCTGGCAACCTCGTCGTCGGCGCAAATATTGCCGGCTTCGTCAAAGTTGCCGATGCAATGCTCGATCAGGGACTCGTGTAATCAGTAATTAAACAGTTCAAACTGTTACATTAAGGCGGGTGTGGCAAATGTCATGCCCGCCTTTATTTTTTGCCAAGATCGTTTGAAAAAACCCTCCGCAATTTTCGTCAAATACGGTAACTATGAAACACAAACTCACAATAATCTCGGTTATTTTATTTTTAACGTCTCTTGTTTTTTGTTACTGCGCCGAAGACCTTGACCGTGGCGTTGTCGCAATCAAAACCAAAGACGGCGTTTACGTGGGATGGAGGCTTCTTGCTAAAGACCCGCTAAATGTCGCTTTCAATGTACTGAGATATGACGGAAATGAAACTTCGGCAAAGGTTGTGAACAGCAATCCAATTACCGATTCATGCAACATAATTGACAAGGACGGCACTGAAAATTCCATATATTCTGTGCAGACAATTTCCAGCGGAAAAGAGATTGAAAGATCAAAGCCGGTCAAGGTTATTAACACGGGTGGTAATTATATCTCTATTAAACTGCAGGGCGATTATGTTGCTCAGAAAGTAGGATTGGGCGATTTCAATGGCGACGGAAAACTTGATTACCTTGTTAAGCAACCCGATTTTAATACCGACCCTTATCAGCAGCCCGGCTACTGGAAAAAGAGCGAAACAACATACAAACTCGAAGCTTACACCCACGACGGGCAATTTCTTTGGCGCTACGACATGGGATGGGCTATAGAGGCTGGCATCTGGTATTCTCCTATCGTCGTGTATGACCTTAACGGAGACGGAAAAGCCGAGGTCTTCTGCAAGGCAGGCGAGGGCGACCCGCGTGAACCCACAGGTCATGTTAAAAGCGGACCCGAATATTGCGTTATGCTCGATGGTATGAGCGGCAAAATTGTTAAGAGATTGGACTGGTTAAGCCGCGACGGCTTTGAAGATTACAACTATTACTGCCGCAACCTGCTTGGAATAGGATATTTGGATGGCAAACGTCCCCATCTGATAATCGAACGTGGCACTTATACAATCATTAAAATTCAGACATACGACCCGGATTTGAAACCCGTATGGTACTGGGAGGCAAGCGGCGAATATAAAAATTATCGCGGTCAGGGAATGCACGGAATGCATACCGCAGACGTTGATGATGACGGCAAAGACGAAATCATTATCGGCGCCGCTGTGATTGACGACAACGGGAAGGGATTATGGAATACACGACTTGGACATCCAGATGTTTGTTATGTTGCAGATATTAACCCGAACATTCCCGGACTCGAAATTTTCTATGGAATCGAACCAGGCAAAAAGAGTAATACCGTGTGTCTGGTGGAGGCAAAAACCGGCAAAATGATATGGGGTTCGCCGGAAATCACGGTTCATGTTCATGGTCAGGGTATGGTAGGAGATATTGACCCTACGCATCCGGGCATGGAGTGTTATGCCGGCGAGGCTAAAGGCGGGACGAATTACTGGCTCTATGCCGCTGACGGAACACGGCTTTCAGACAAAAGCCTCGGCGAGCTTTCTCCAAAGGCAGTTTACTGGCTCGACGGCGACACAAAAGTCTACATCATCGGCTCCAGAATCCTTAAATATCCGGATAAGGAAATCGGGCGGATAGAAGGACGCATTGTTGCAATTGCCGATTGTATTGGCGACTGGCGCGAAGAGGTAATTACTGCCCTTAAAGGCGAAATCAGGATTTACACAACAACCGTTCCGGCAACTTCACGCAAAATTTGCCTGATGCAGGACAGATTATACCGGACAGACGTAGCGATGCAGACAATGGGATATTTCTATCCGCCTCAACTTTGCGGAAAACTCTTACCGGATATAAAAATCAGCCCTGATAGAAAACAATAACCGAACAATGCCTATTTTGAATATTATTCCCATTAATTGCAAAAAGCTGTAACAATCGGCTCTCTTTTCGGTCGGATAGGATAATTGGAATTAAACGTCCAAAAAGAAAAGGGGATTGATTGCTCAATCCCCTTTATTCGCATAACTTTGTGAATCGCGTATGTCTATTTTGCCATCACTTCAGCGCGTTTCTCCCCGGAGGATTGCCCGGCAAAATTTTTGCCATTTGCGCTATCTACCAGAAGCCCTTCGATTTCGCTGAAGATTTCTTCATCTTCGAAGAGACGCTGGACTATTGAACCGCTCGGACAGGATGCAACGCATGTTCCGCATCCTTTGCAAAGAGCTTCATTGATTTCCGCTTTCTTCTTCGTTTCATTAAACGTTATTGCCGAATATGGACAGAGCGAAATGCAGGACTTGCAACCTGAGCAATCTTCCTCTCTCACGAATGCGGTATTTGGCTCCTGTTCAATGAATCCTTTGTCTATGAGAACTAACGCCTCTGCTGCTGCAGCGCCTGCTTGAGCGACTGTATCCGGAATATCCTTTGGACCCTGACAACACCCTGCAAGGAAGATGCCGTCTGTAAAGGTGTTTACAGGGGCAAGTTTCGGATGTCGTTCAAGGAAGAAACCTTCTGAACCGCAACTCATGTTAAACATACGCTGAACATCGGCTGCATCAGGCTGCGGTTCAAGACCAGTGGCAAGGACAACCATATCTACTGGAATTCTGCGGACGAATCCCGCAAGTGTATCTTCCACGCGGATGACAAGTTTACCTTCCTCGCCAGGGGCATATGCCCAGTCTGTTACTTCGCCCACGCGTCCGCGAATAAAGTGCACGCCTTCGTTGAGCAATTTATCGTAAAATTCTTCATAAGCTTTGCCTGGCGTCCGCATATCAATGTAGAAATTGTAAACCTCGGCATTTGTGTGTTCCTTAAGCAAGTGGGCAAGCTTTAATGAATACATGCAGCACACACGCGAGCAGTATTTATTTGTCTTTTTATCGCGCGAACCTACGCAGTGAATGATACCGATGGATTTCGGCTCTCTACCGTCGCGTAAGACAACGTGTCCGTTTGTCGGACCCGACGCGTTCACCATTCTTTCTACTTCAAGCGCTGTGAACACGTTCGGATATTTGCCGTAACCGTATTGCGGAATTCTCTTTGCGTCGAAAGTCTTGAATCCGGTTGCGATTATTACGGCGCCAACCTGAACTTCCGAGAATCGCTCTTTCTGGTTGAAGTCGATTGCCTTGCGGTCCTGGCAACCCTCAAGGCATGTCTGCTTGCATTTTCCGGTTTTTAACTTTAAGCATACTTCAGGGTCGATTAGAACAACCTGCGGCGTTGCCTGCGGGAATGGCAGGTAGATTGGTTTTCTCTTGCCAAGACCTTCATTGAATTCGTCTGGGAATCTCGGGTCTTTATAAACGCATTTGTTGATGCACTCGCCGCAACCAACACAGAGGTCTTCGATGATATACCGCGGTTTGTGTTTTACAGTAATCTTGTAGTTACCGACAAATCCCTCGACCTTTACTACTTCGGAATATGTCCAGAGTGTAATGTTTGGATGAGATGCGACCTCGGACATCTTTGGAGTCAGAATACATGCTGCGCAGTCCAAAGTGGGGAATGTTTTGTCGAATTTTGCCATGTGACCGCCGATTGTCGGCTCGCGTTCCACCAAATAAACCTTCTTACCTGCATTTGCCAGAGTCAAAGCGGCATGGATGCCTGCAATTCCGCCGCCAACAACCATGACCGCCGGTGTGATTGGCACTTTTTTAGTTTCGAGTTCGCGATGGAACATCACGCGGTGCACAGCGGCGCGCGCCAATTCTTTTGCCTTCAGGGTAGCTGCCTCGCGGTCGGTGTGAACCCACGAGTTATGCTCGCGGATATTGACCATCTGGCACAGGAATGGGTTCAATCCCCCTTTTTCCGTCGCTGTTCTGAACGTGTGTTCATGCAACAGCGGGGAGCATGACGCTACCACGATCCTGTTTAGTTTGTGTTCTTTTATGTCATTGATGATAAGTTCCTGACCGGGGTCAGAACACATGTATTTGTAGTCGCGCGAGACAACCACTCCCGGTAACTTTGCCACATATTCAGCCACCGCCTTGCAGTCCACCACTGAGGCGATGTTATGTCCGCAGTGGCATACGTAAAACCCAATCCTGACTTGTTCTTTTTTCATGTTTACTGATTCCGGATGTTTTAAATTGTTTATGCGTTAACTGGTTGACCGATTGTTGCGCTTAGAGGCACAATGCAACGGTGTATCCCGAGTGTCTGCTCGTCAATTCCGAGCGCCAGACCGATTAACTGAGTAAAGTAAAGCGTAGGAATACGAACTGGTTCCCATTTCTTTTCAATCTTATCATGGTAACCGTCGAGGTTAAACTGACAGAGCGAGCATCCAGTTGAAATAACATTTGCGCCTCGCCTCAAAGCCTCTCTAAGGATTATATACGCGCAAAGAAGTCCAGGTTCAGGCAAGGTTCCGGTCAGACTGCTCCCGCAACAACGGGTCTTAAGCGGGAATTCAACCACTGTAGCACCGAGCGCGGTTAGAATTTTATCCATGGATGTCGGATTATACTGGTCGTCGAACGTAGAATACGGTCTGATAATCTGGCAACCGTAATAAGGAGCAACCTTAAATTCTTTCAACGGGCGTTTTACGGCTTTTTTGAGTCTGTCCAGACCGTAGTCGTTTAGAATGATATCAAGCGGATGTCTGACTTTTATCTTTTTTGAAATTTTTAAATTCGCTGTGGCAAGCGCTTTGTTAACTGTCTCGGCAACTGGTTTTGAGGACTCCATGTATCTGAGCGATTTATTCAGGACAAGATAACAGGCGCTGCACGGAGCCATAATTTCTGTATAGCCTGCCTTTTCTGCAAGGGCGATGTTCCGTGCTGCAAGGACGCAACTTTTGATTTCGTCCATTGCCATATAAGCGGTTGCGCCACAGCAGTTCCAGTCCTCGAGTTCTTCGTATTCAATGCCAAGTGCGTTCAGAACCGCGAGCAAAGACTCTTCATAAGCCCTTCCCGTTCCTTTGACCGAACAACCCGGATAATAGCAGTATTTCATATCCAAAATCCTCAATGATGGTTATTATGGTTATTGTTAGATTTTTTAGTGCCATTTCCCAGATGGGAAATCCCGCCCAGCATGTCTATGGAGAGTTTATCTACTGTGCTAAGAATTTTCTGAAGTTCATCTTTACGTTTGATTTCCTCCTTCTTAAATGGGAAACGCCCCGTGCTGATTAATTTTAAACCAAGTTTCCAAGACGAAAATACTCCCTTCCAGTTCGATTTTAGCATCATTGTTGTGGCAAGGAAGTTTTCGGTAACACGACCGTATTTGAATACCGTGCGGAAGAATTCGCGCGCCAGAACGGGTATCGGGAATCGTTTCGGATAATATCCCTCGTGAATTGCCCGTTGTTTTAATTCATACATGATGTCAGTTATATGAACTTCACGCGGACATTCCACAGTGCAGACGTAACATGATGCGCAAAGCCAGATTGTATAACTTTTTAAAACCTCATTTTTAAAGTCAGAGCGGACAAGTTCAATTATCTGGCGCGGAGTGTAGTCCATATAAATACTCAATGGACACATCCCCGAACAAGTCCCGCACTGGATGCAACTCTGCAAATTCTCGCACCCCGGTACACTTTTTATTTCCTCGCCGAATCCCGGAACCCGGTCGGCTTCGTATTTTATTGTTCTTACCAATTCATGCATAAAAAAACCATCCCTCTGCTACTTTGCAGCAGTTCTTTTAGTTTTTCGGCTGACTGTATTTTATTTTATGTCAGCCGGTTTCCTCAAAATGAGACGCTGTTTTTTATCAAATCACACAATTATTAGCAATACTTTTTTTTCTACTATTATTAATATCGCATTTTCTAATGAATGGTTACACGTTAATTGCCGTATGATTCTTATTTTTTGTCCGAATTTTTTAAAATAAAATTGAATATGATACGCAGACACTATTAAATGCATTCTGACGGTGTGATTTAGGCGGGATAACGCTATGGATAATGTGCAGGAAAAAAGACAATTTTACAATGTTGCGCTGATTGGCTTTATGGGAACCGGCAAGACTACTATCGGAAGGATTGTTGCCGGGCTTCTCAATTTTGGTTTCCTCGACACCGACCACTTTATAGAAATGCATGCCGGTAAAAAAATCTCGCAAATTTTCAGTGAAGAAGGCGAAGCAAAATTCCGAGAATACGAGAAACAGGCTGTTAGGGAATTCACACATTTCAGAAGGATGGTACTTGCTACAGGCGGCGGGCTTGGCGCTGATCCTGAAAATCTGAACAGTCTTAAACAACATTCACTGGTTGTTTGCCTGTGGGCATCGCCGGAAACCATTTATGAAAGGGTCAAGAACCAGACACATAGGCCTCTCCTCTGTGTCCCTGATCCGTTGAATGCCATTAAGGAACTCCTTGCAAAACGCGAGCCGGTGTATCGTCAAGCAGACATTTTAATAAGCACTGATTACTATTCCGCGCGCGATGTTGCCCAGAAAATAGTTTCCCATTTCAAAACTGCGCGCGCAAAGTTAAAAAAATCTGTTCGTGAAGGATAGAATCCGAAAATTCGCATTTGAGCTGGGATTTGACCTGTGCGGTTTTTCATCCGCCAAAGAACCCTCCGGAGCCGAATTTTTCAGACACTGGATTCAAAATGGTTATCATGCGGAAATGGACTGGATGAAAAGGACGCTTGAAAAGCGGATTAATCCAGCGCTCGTCCTTGAAAATGCAAAGACTATTATTTCAGTCGGTGTCTCGTATTTTCTTAATGATAGGAATTCTTCAATCGAGGAAAAAGGAAGGTTTTGGGGAAAAATTGCAAGGTATTCACAATTTATTGATTATCATATAGTTATAAAAGAGAAACTCGAACTTCTTGCCGGTTTTATCATGCAGAATTATCCGGGGGAAAAGACCCTCTGCTATGTGGACACCGGACCTGTCCTCGAACGGGAATTTGCTCAGTCATCCGGCATCGGATTCATAGGCAAGCACACGAATCTCATTAGCAGAAGTTTTGGAAACTGGGTTCTGCTGGGGGAAATTATAACCACAGTTGCCATTGAACCCGACCAGCCGGAAACAAACCATTGCGGTAAATGCCGCAGATGCATCGATGTATGTCCGACCGGCGCAATAACCGCCCCATTTACGCTCGATTCTTCTAAATGTATTTCATATTTAACCATTGAGAATAAAGGAGTTATACCTGTTGATTTAAGAAAGAAAATCGGGAATCACCTGTTTGGATGCGACGACTGTCTTGAGGTTTGCCCATGGAACAGATTTGCAGGCGAAGGCAGGTTAATGACCGAAAGTCTGCGGAAACTGCCCCGGGAAATTGATATTGCCACGATTTTTGACCTTGATAATTCCAGTTTTCGTAAAATGTTTGGCGGCACACCTATCCAAAGAACCGGTCTAAGGCGGTTATTAAGAAATGCTTGTGTTGTTTTGGGAAATACGGGCGACAAAGCCGCTATAAAATTACTCGAAAAAGTCTTACAACGAAACGACCCGCTCATAAATGAACATGCCCTGTGGGCAATAAATGAGATCAGAGCAAGACAACCTGCATATCCCTGAATGATTTTTGGTGGTTCTTTTGTTTCCTTTATGGTTCTAACTTTACTTGTATGGTTATAAAGGGTATTGTTTTACCATTATGAAAGGAAATTCGTGGGTATGGGTGATTGTTGCGGCGATTGCGCTTGTCTTAATCGGTGGATGCGCAGGATACAACCGCCTTGTTGGTCTGGAACAGTCTGTTCAGTCTGCATGGGCTCAGGTTCAGAATAACTATCAAAGAAGGGCGGATTTAATACCTAATCTTGTAAAGACAGTGAGCGGCGCGGCTAATTTCGAAAGAACGGTCCTTAACGAGGTTGTTGATGCGCGTTCGCGTGTGGGACAAATAAACATGCCGCAGGCACCGACAGACCCTGAGAAATTGAAAGAATTTGACCGCGCTCAGGCGCAACTGTCTTCGGCTTTGTCCAGACTTCTCGTTGTGGTCGAAAGATACCCAGAAATAAAGGCAACCGCTAATTTCCGCGATTTACAGGCGCAACTGGAAGGGACAGAAAACAGGATTGCCGTTGCGCGTCGCGATTATAACGAAGCCGTAAGGGCTTATAATACCGCAATTAAGAGCATACCGTGGGTGTTCATAGCAAACGCGCTTGGATTCCAGCCAAAGGCGTATTTCGAGGCGACCCCGGGTGCTGAAAAACCGCCGGCAGTGGAATTTAATTTCCCATCCGGTAAGCATCAGGCACAAATAAATAAATGATTGGCAAGCGGATAATATCTGCGGTTGTTACGGTTGTTGCAGTTTGTTTATGCCTGCATATTGCTTCTGCCGCAAACCTGCCTCCGCCACCAAGCCAGCCGTTTGCGGATTATGTCGGCATTGTTTCAAAAACCGCTGCACAGGAGTTAAACAGAATCCTCACAGAATTTGAAAGGACATCTTCTTGTCAGGTAGTTGTTGCAATCTACGATAGACTGCCTCAGGGTGAGGCGCTGGAAGATTATGCAAATCGTGTTTTCAATTCATGGGGCATCGGACAAAAGACAAAAAACAACGGTGTTCTGATGCTTATTTTTTTCAAGGACAGAAAGATAAGAATCGAGGTTGGCTACGGACTCGAAGGCGTATTGCCGGATGCACTGGCAAAAAGGATAATTGACGAACAGATTGCCCCGCGTTTTAGAACAGGCGATTATTATGGTGGACTGAAAGCCGGAATTCATGGAATTATAGCGGCAATCCACGGGGAGTACAAATCAAACAGTGTTCAGCCGCCCAGGATTGTAATATTTTTACCAATTCTTTTCTTTCTGTTCTTTGGATTAATAATGATTCTTTCTTTTATTCAGCATGCAAGGTTTGTTATTACCGGAAAATCTGATCCAAGAGTCGGACGGTCTGGACCTTTCATCGGCGGTATATGGACAGGGGGAGGCGGCTGGTCAGGTGGCGGAGGATGGTCAGGCGGAGGAGGCCACTCGGGCGGAGGTGGCGCAAGCGGCGGATGGTAGTCAACCATGAAAGCAAAAGAATTCATAAAGCAACTTGACCTTGAAAGAATAAAGCAGGCTATCGCTGCTGCGGAGGAGAAATCTTCAGGCGAAATCCGCGTTGTTATAACAAGAAAAAAGGTTAGCGACCCGCTCGATGAGGCAAGAAAAGAATTCGCAAGACTCAAAATGTATAAGACCCGCGACCGTAACGGTGTCCTGATTCTTTTTGCGCCGGAAACGCAGAATTTCGCAGTCTGGGGCGATGTAGCCGTTGATGAAATATGCGGAACCGAATACTGGCGCGGTATAATTGAACTGATGACTCCACTCCTGAAAGAAAAGAAATTTACGGAAGCAATCATACTCGCTGTGGAAAAAGTCGGCGCTGTATTGACTGAACATTTTCCTAAAAAACCGGATGATACAAATGAACTTTCCGACGATGTCGTTGTAAGGTAGATGAAATAAACGGAGATGAATGAATCTGCCGCACTGTTTTTCTGTTCAGGATTATCCTTCACTCGTTTAAAGTTTACAACTGTTATAGAATAGTATTATTCTGACTTTGGTTTTTTGGGAAATTAAGGTTTACTATCATGCCAACATTACAGGACATAATATACAGCGTAGTAGCCGGGAAGGGTTCGCGTTTTCTGAAGGTGCTCCTTTTGTTTCTTGCTGTTGTAGGAGTTACCACATGGTTCGATTTGCGTGGATACAAAAACTTTTATCTTGAGGAAGCGATGGATAACGCGCAACTGGCAAGGAATATTTCCGAAGGAAAAGGCTACACCACGCAGGTTATTCGTCCGTTCAGTCTGTATCTGTTGAATAAACACGCCAACCAGAAACTTGAAGAATTACTGAAAACATTTCCTGAAAACCGCGCTCTCTGGACAATAGAACAACAGCAAAAGGTCGAGCAGATCTTAAAATCGGTAGATTTAAACGCCCCGCAACCGGATATCACCAATCCGCCTGTGTATCCAGTGGTTCTTTCATGGTTAATGAGCGTCCTGCCTTTTGATTTCACAATAAATCCGGAAACCAAATTTTTGCGGTATCAGCCGGAACTGTTAATAGCGGTGTTTAACCAGATTTTATTCTTTTTAACCGTTTGGATGACGTTTTCACTTGCTACACGCTTGTTCGAGGAATCGGTAGGATGGCTCACTGTTATCGTCATGCTTGGTTCAGAGTTACTTTGGCGGTTTACGGTTTCCGGATTGCCGGTTATTCTACTGATGGCAATCTTTCTACTACTGGTCTGGTCTTTAGTAATGATAGAAAAAGGCGGTGGCGAAGGGTTGTGGAATCCGATAAGGATGGTCTTCCTTGCGCTTATAGCCGGTGTTATTGTCGGGCTTGGGACTTTAACAATTTACAGATTTGCGGTTGTCGTTGTTCCCGCCTTGTTTTTTATCGGCTTCTATTCCGGACCGCGTCGGGGATTGCTTTGCGCACTGTTTTTAATCGGTTTTGCCTCGGTTGTTGCGCCATGGGTTTACCGGAACTACGAATTGACCGGAGCGCCATTCGGAGCAGCCACATACGCAGTTTATGAAGGGACATCAACCTTTGGAGGTTCATTGCTTCAGCGTTCGTTAAATCCGGATTTTACTAAAGTCCAGCCTTCCGATATTCCTGAAAAACTTTGGACAAACCTATCTCAAATCGTCAAAACCGACCTGCCGTTTTTTGGCGGGAGTTGGGTTGGCGCGTTTTTCATCGTTGGTTTGTTATTCCCGTTTAGAAATGTAGTCCTGCGCAGGTTAAGGCATTTTACCGTGCTTGCCATTATCTGTTTTGTTATAACGCAGGCGCTTGGCAAAACCCATCTGAGCGTAAATTCGCCGGAAGTTAACTCGGAAAATATGCTTGTGTTGCTTGCGCCTCTTGTTTTTATGTTCGGTTGTTCGCTTTTTTACATGTTGCTTGAGCAGGTTCGCGCCAATGTGCCTGAGTTAAGGTCAATTTTCATCGGGATTTTTAGTTTTTTCATGTGTTTGCCGCTGTTGATAGCATTGTTATTCAAGCCGGTACATCCTGTTGCGTATCCGCCGTATTATCCACCGCGGATTTATGAAATAGGTTCATGGATGGAGAGAAACGAGCTTGTAATGAGCGATATTCCGTGGGCTGTGGCATGGTATGGAAACCGGACATGTATCTTGCTGACCTCGAATTCCGACAAAGAATACGAGGCTATCAATGCTCGGCGAACAATTCACGGACTTTATTTGACCTCTGTGACGCTGGATGGCAGGTTTTTGTCTGACTGGGTCAGGGGAGAATATGAAGGCTGGGGTATGTTTATTTTAGACCTTCTATTGAAGCGGGAGGTTCCCACCGGATTCCCGTTGCAAAGAGCACCTACCGGTTTCTTCCCCGAACAACTCTTTTTATCGGATAAAGAAAGATGGGTTCAATAATGGCATCTTTTGAGGCTGTATTTTCCCTGCCATAACATCGTTCAGGGGGGTGTATTAATGAAAAATGATTTTCGGGGAATAGAAAAATAATCAATTCTTCAATTGACTGAATATTTAAATTTATTATGCTTATAATCTATATTTGGGAAAAGAGTATTAACAATTAAAAACGAAAGAACGAAATATGGCAAAGACACCGAAATACGTTTACTTTTTTGGCGGCGGCAAAGCCGACGGCAATGAATCAATGAAAGACCTCTTGGGCGGCAAGGGGGCAAACCTTGCTGAAATGGCAGGTCATCCGGACCTTAGACTTCCGGTACCTCCGGGATTTACCATTACCACAGAAGTCTGCACTTACTTTTACAAANATGGCAGGAAATATCCACCTGAATTAAANTCGCAGGTTGACGCCGCAATGGCGAAAGTGGAAAAACTTTTAGGCAGAAAGTTTGGCGACCCTGAAAATCCGTTACTTGTTTCNGTGCGTTCAGGCGCCCGTCGTTCAATGCCGGGCATGATGGAAACAGTGCTCAACGTTGGTCTGACATCGAAGACAATCAACGGTCTTATCAAACAGTCCGGCGGAAATGAGAGATTTGCCTATGATGCCTATCGCCGTCTAATCATGATGTATTCAGATGTCGTCATGGAAAAGGCGGAAGGGATTGAACCGAAAGATGGCAAAGGTATCCGGAAAATCCTCGATGAACGNCTGGAAGAAGTTAAACATCAGAAGGGCTATAAATCCGATACAGATTTAACAGTCGATGACCTTAAAGCGCTTGTCGAAGAATTCAAGGCAAAGGTTCAGGAAGTTCTCGGCAAACCGTTCCCTGATGACCCGCAGGAACAACTCTGGGGCGCAATCGGCGCCGTATTCCTCAGCTGGAACGGAAAGCGCGCTGTTGAATACCGCAGAATCGAAAAAATACCTGACGAATGGGGCACTGCGGTGAACGTCCAGTCAATGGTGTTTGGTAACATGGGCGATGACAGCGCCACAGGCGTGGCGTTCACAAGAAACCCGGCTACCGGTGAACCTATTTTCTACGGTGAATATCTTATTAACGCGCAGGGTGAAGACGTTGTTGCCGGTATCCGTACGCCTGCGCCGATTAACGAGGAATCTGCAAATGACCAGAGCCGTCATTTACCAACACTGAAACAGTTGATGCCCAAGATTTATAAGGAACTCGATGACATCCGCAAACGGCTCGAGAAACACTACAAAGACATGCTCGACATCGAGTTCACCATCGAGAAAGGCAAACTTTACATGCTCCAGTGCCGCGTTGGTAAACGCAACGGAACGGCTGCGGTAAGAATTGCGGTTGATATGTATAAAGAAAAACTGATTGATGCGGATACCGCAGTGTTGCGCGTTGCGCCGAATCAGTTAGTTGAGTTGTTGCTGCCGATGCTTGACCCGAAAGCCGAACTTGCAACCCACCCGATTGCAAAAGGTTTGCCTGCTGGTCCGGGCGGAGCGGTTGGACGCGTAGTGTTTACCTCTAAGGATGCTGTTGAATGGGCAAGCCGCGGCGAAAAGGTTGTTCTCGTCCGCGAAGAAACCTCGCCCGAAGACGTTGACGGCATGCACAAGGCGCAGGCAATTCTCACCAGCAAGGGTGGCATGACGTCGCATGCGGCTCTTGTTGCTCGCGGCTGGGGTAAATGCTGCATCGTCGGTTGTGGCGACATCGAAATTGCCGATGACAACAAGTCATTCAGGACGAAGAAGGGTGATGTGGTCGTAAAAGAGGGCGACTGGATCAGCCTTAACGGCACAAAGGGTCTGGTTTATGTTGGACAACTCCCGCTTATCGATGTGGACATCGAACACAATAAGTATCTTGCGGAGTTTATGAAACTCGTGGACAAAGCCCGCGTCCTGAAAGTCCGTACTAACGCCGACACGCCGAAGGATGCTGCTCAGGCTGTCAAATTCGGGGCAGAGGGTATTGGTCTGTTCAGGACAGAACATATGTTCTATGGCGAAGGCAGTGATAAGCCGTTGTTCCTGCTCCGCAAGATGATTGTGAGCAAGACAACCGAAGAACGCCGCAAGGCTCTCGATGAACTCTTCCCGTATGTGAAGAACGATGTAAAGGCAACACTGGAAGTTATGGATGGCAGACCGGTAACCATTCGGTTGCTCGACCCGCCTTTGCATGAGTTCGTTCCGCATGATGAGGAGAAACTTGCCATATTAGCTAATGAACTCGGCGTTGATATTGCAGAACTGAAGAAACGCGCCGAATCTCTCAGAGAAAACAACCCGATGCTCGGACACAGAGGTGTGCGTTTAGGCATCACATATCCGGAAATTACCGAGATGCAGGTTCGCGCAATTCTCGAAGCCGCTGCGGAACTCATCAAGGATGGCAAGAAAGCGATACCTGAAATCATGATTCCAGTTACATGCACGCCGGCTGAACTTGTCCATCAGAAGGCGATTGTTGATAAGGTTGCCAGCGAGGTTAAGGCGAAATTCAATCTCAATAAGCTGCCGTTCATGTATGGCACAATGATTGAAATTCCGCGAGCTGCCTTGGTGGCTAACAAGATGGCGGAAATTGCCGAATTCTTCAGTTTCGGCACAAACGACCTCACACAGATGGGCTTCGGCTTCAGCCGCGACGACATCGGCTCGTTCCTGCCTGATTACCTGAACAACAAGATACTCAAGGACGATCCGTTCCAGACAATTGATCAGGAAGGTATCGGCGAGTTGATTAAGATTGGTATCGAACGCGGCAGAAGCACCCGCGCCGACCTTAAGGTTGGCATCTGCGGCGAACACGGTGGTGATCCTGAAAGCGTCAAGTTCTGCCACAGAGTTGGCATGAATTACGTTTCATGCTCGCCGTTCCGCGTTCCGATTGCGCGTTTGGCTGCTGCTCATGCTGCGATCGAGGAGAAAAAAGCAATGGCGGCAAAAGGCGCAAAGGCAAGCAAGAAAAAATGCGCCAAAAAGTAAAAGATATTATCTAACCAAAGTTTAGTTACACAAACCGCCCCGGTCCTTCCGGGGCGGTTTTTTATATAACCGAATCCAAAATCATATTCTTTTGCATTTAAATAATTTCGTTTAAAATGCAGAAAGAATTTTTTATTTCTTTTATAGAACAGAAAAATTTTAGAATATAAAGCTATGTTTACGCCTATTAGAACCATACATTTTAGCGGGATTTGCGGAACGGCGATGGCATCGCTCGCCGCCGCCCTTAAAGACATGGGCTGCCAAATAACGGGGTCAGACCAGAACGTCTATCCGCCGATGTCCACATTTCTTGCAAGTAAAGGGATCGAGGTTATGGAAGGTTACTCAGAAAGAAATCTGGCTCACAATCCTGACCTTGTGGTGATTGGCAACGCGCTGTCGCGCGGGAATCCCGAAGTCGAAGCGGTTCTTGAGAAAAAGCTGCGTTATTGTTCAATGCCTGAACTTATTAAGGAATANTTTCTNCGTGGAAAACGTTCCATTGTAATCACAGGGACACATGGGAAAACCACGACAACCGCTCTGCTGGCATGGGTGTTTGAACACAACGGGCTTAATCCCGGATTTTTGATTGGCGGCATCCCCAATAACTTTGGTCAGGGGGCGCGCTTTACCGAGAGCGACTGGTTTATTATCGAAGGCGATGAATACGACACTGCATTCTTTGATAAACGAAGCAAATTTATGCATTATCTTCCCGAGATTGCGGTCATTAACAACATAGAATTCGACCATGCCGATATTTTTGAAAATCTTGCTGCAATTCAGAAGTCTTTCCGTCATTTTATAAATTTAATTCCCCGAAACGGTTTGCTCGTTGCAAATGGCGACGATGCAAATGTAGCGCCACTGCTGCAGAATTTACCGTGTCCGATCAGGACGGTAGGATTTAACCAGAATAACGCAATTCACGCCTTCAACATTAAATTAGGACCCACGGCAAGCGAGTTCGAGACCCCAAGTTACAAATTCCACATCAATCTCGTGGGCGAGTTTAATATAAGAAACGCCCTTTCGGTAATTGCTGTGGCAAAACACTGCGGTCTTTCCAACAAACAAATCCAGTCTGCATTCGACACCTTCCGCGGCGTTAAACGACGCATGGAAGTCCGCGGTGTTGTNAGCGGTATCACTATTATTGACGATTTCGGACATCACCCGACGGCAATCCGCGAGACCCTTAAAGCGTTAAGGTTAAGATACGCCAGACAAAAAATCTGGGCGTTATTTGAACCGCGTTCAAACACTACAAGAAGAAATGTATTCCAGAATGAACTCCCATTTGCATTTGCGGATGCGGATTTTGTTATTATCGGAGAGGTAAACCGGGCAAATCAACTTTCGCCATCCGAGAGACTTGACCCTGTAAAACTTGTTCAAGATATACAGGCTCTCGGTAAAAACGCAGCCTACATACCCGACCCTGAGGATATTGCAAAACACGTCGTCAGAAACCTTGTCGCCGATGATGTTATTGTCGTGTTCAGCAATGGCAGTTTTGGCGGTTTGCATACAAAATTGATGGAAAAATTGCGCCGTCCTTGATTTAAGCCTGATAACCTTACATAACTTTTCCCTTAGTCATCAGATAGATGACAGATGTTTTTTTTGCGTTCTGTGGGATTTGATAAATTCGAATTCATATTGGAATGTTCGTACAGCATCTCTTAACAAAAATGTCAGATACAAAATAAACCACGAACAAGATGGTTGAGTAGTTTAGAGTCAATTATCTGGTTAAGATTTTATCATGAATTATTCACCAAAAAATCCGTCAAATTAAGAGTTTATGAAGTCGGAAATTGAGGATTTATCTAAAGAAATTCAAAAAATGAGCCGCCATATCCTTGAGATTAAGAAGGAGATGGCAAAGGCAATCATTGGGCAGAGGGAACTCATCGATAGGCTTTTGATTGGTTTGCTCGCAAACGGTCATGTCCTTCTTGAAGGTGTTCCTGGACTTGCAAAGACTGCAACAGTCAGCGCGCTTGCCCAGTGTATAAATACGAAGTTTCAGCGGATTCAGTTTACCCCCGACCTTCTGCCGGGGGATTTAATTGGGAACCTGATTTATGTGCCTAAGGACAGTACTTATATTGTCAAAAAGGGGCCGATTTTTGCGAACATAGTCCTTGCAGACGAAATAAACCGCGCCCCAGCAAAGGTTCAAAGCGCGCTCTTGGAAGCGATGCAGGAAAGACAGGTTACAATAGGCGAACAAACTTATCCGTTGCCCGAGCCATTTCTTGTCCTTGCGACTCAAAACCCGATTGAACAGGAAGGGACATACGCCCTTCCGGAGGCTCAGGTTGACAGGTTCATGCTTAAGGTAATTGTCAGGTATCCAAACGAAGAGGAAGAAAAGGCTATCATGCATCTGGCAGCCCGCACGAGCGCCAGACCCCCTCTTAAACCTGTTATCGAAGCCGGGTTAATCCTCGAGATGCGAAAACTTGTTGACCAGATTTACATTGACGACCAGATAACCGATTACATCATCCGTCTTGTGTTTGCTACGCGTGAACCACACAGGTTCGTTCCTGAGCTTGATGGTAAGATAAGATTCGGTAGTTCACCGCGCGCGACGATCTACCTTAATCTTGCTGCAAAGGCGAACGCATTTCTCAACGGCAGGGCTTATGTAACGCCGCAGGATGTAAAGACAATTGCGCCGGATGTCATGCGCCACCGCGTAATAACAACTTTCGAAGCCGAAGCAGACCAGATAACCGGCGAACAAATTGTCCGTCATATCCTTGAAAAAATTCCCGTCCCATGATTCCGAAAGAGTGGCTGAAAAAGATTCACCTGATTGAGCTGAGAACGTTGAAACTGGTGGAAAACCTGATGGCAGGTCGCTACCATTCCGTTTTCAAGGGACGCGGTATTGATTTTGACGAAGTCAGACCCTATGTTGCGGGCGACGATGTCCGGAGAATTGACTGGAATGTAACAGCGCGGACAGGGATTCCATACGTAAAGAAATACGTGGAAGAGCGGGAGATGACAGTTTTTTTTCTCATAGACGCAAGCGCGTCCGGCGATATCGGTTCTGTCTATTGGAGTAAACGTGAAATTATGGCAGAAGTTGCCGCAGTCCTTGCGTTCAGCGCAATTGCAAATAACGATAAGGTCGGCATGCTGATGTTTACGGATCGCCTCGAAAGGTATATCCCGCCCGCAAAAGGAAAGTCTCACGCCCTTGGCATCATAAGCGTGATTCTTACCCATGTTTGCAAAAGCAAAATGACAGATATTTCGCGCGCAATTGTGAGTCTTAACCATGCCTTGTCACGACGGGCGGTCATTTTCATATTTTCAGATTTTCTGGATAAAGATTACGAGCGCGAGTTACGGGTGCTTGCAAAAAAACACGATGTTATTGCGGTTCCGGTAATCGACCCGATCGAGGAATCGCTTCCGTCTGTCGGATGGCTAACATTTGAAGATGCCGAAACCGGTGAGGTTTTAGAGATTAACACGCGCGATGTCCGCACGAGAAATATTTTCATGCAGACAGCGCAAACACGTATTGATCAGGTCAGACAAATTTTGAGAAAGAGCAATGTGGATTCGATTGAAATCCGCATCAACCAGCCATATATAAACGCTTTGAACAGATTTTTTGAAACGCGGTATCACAGGTTAAATCCGTGATAACGCAAGTTTACGACATGAATCAGCAATATACAGATATTATTGATGACCTGCGGTTTTTAAGCGAACCGCGTCCGCTTTTGTGGATTTTGGCTTCGCTGTGTGTGTTTCTTGCAATCGTTCTTGTGTTTCTGATTCGTAAGAGGCGGAAGAAATCGGTTGGTTTAAATAATGAGCCTTCCGTTGCCGCTCGTGTGTATATTGACGCCCTTACTGAACTTGAAAAATTGCGGAATCAGCTTTCGCGGGAGCGTTCCCGCGAATACGCAATACAGGCTTCTGACATCGTTCGCAGATACATTGAACAAAGGTTTGAAATAAACGCACCGACACTTTCCACAGAAGAATTTTTTATTTATGTTCAGAACAGCGATAAATTCGACAACTCAGATCGGCAGGCATTAAAAGAATTTTTGTCTGCCTGCGATTTTTTAAAATTTGCCCGGGCATGGGCAGAAAAAGATGAACTCATAAACCTGCATAATCTTGCTGTGGAATTTGTGAAGAAAACACATAACCATAAACCGGAAATGAAAACGCCCGCAACACATACAGTGGCGACTCATGATTCCAATAAAAATTTGCCGCAGACTGAAAAGAACTGATAGCGTATGAACGAACTTTATGCCAATCTTAAAACGTTCCGATTCGAGTGCTGGTATCTGCTCGGTCTGTTACTTTTGCTGCCTGTGTGGGCGTATTTAAAAGGGAAGATTGGCGCTGCGCCTGCTATTCAATTTTCTTCCGCAGACCTTCTGAAAAAATCCGGGCAAAATACGCGGTCTTCGGCTGGTAAGTTACTGTTTTACATCCGACTTGTAGCGCTTGGACTTCTGATTATTGCGCTTGCAAAGCCGCAGGTCGAAAAAGGACTTTCCGATTACGAGGCTAAAGGCATTAACATCATGCTCGTTCTTGATTTTTCCAGCACTATGAAAAAGCGGGATTTCATGATGGGAAACAAGCGGGTTACACGCGCCGAGGCATTGATTGAGGTAATCTCCGAGTTTATGCGGGCGAGGGAAAATGATAAAATTGGAATTGTCCGTTACGATGCCGACGCCTATCTTGTAAGCCCGCTTACCCTCGACCATGACTGGCTGATCCAGAGATTACGAACCGAAAAGAACGGACGAGGCACTGCACCCGGCTCCGGTATGGCAATAGCAGCCGAACACCTGCTTCCGGCAACAAATCAGACAAAGGTCATTATAGTTGTTACGGACGCCGAACAGGTTAATAACGGACCATCGCCAGAAGAAGTTGCCCGGGCAATAGCACCGTTTGGTATCCGAGTCCATGTGATTCAGATAGTAGATTTTAAAGACATGGCGTCAATCGATCTGTCATGGAACGAGATGGCGCAGGTTCCGAAATACACTGGTGGGCAGTTCTTCCAGGTCGCGGATTTTCAGGGACTCCGAAGCGTGTATCATCAGATTGACCAGCTCGAAAAAGCAACTTTCACCGAAGGTAAACAAAGAACTTACAAAGAACTCATGGGTTGGTTTGCGTTACCGGGGTTTTTGTTTTTAATCGGCGAGGTTTTGCTTGCGCATTCAGTTTTCAGACGACTGCCATGAAATTCCACAATCCATACATCCTACTGCTTGTGCCGGCGATTATAATCGTCATGGTGGCAGTTTATTATATCTCTGTCAAAACGCGGCTTAAAATCATAAACCGAATTNTTTCTCCCCGTCTTGCTGAACAACTTCTATCATCTGTGAATTACAGAGCGAGAAAGCTAAAATTTATTCTGTTTACGCTTGGGCTTATTTTCCTAATTATTGCGCTGGCGCGTCCGCTTGGCAGCGAAAAAGAGGTTTTAATTGAAAAGCCCGGAATAGACGCGGTCATTGCGCTTGACCTTTCAAGGTCAATGGATGCCGAAGATNCAGTTCTGGAAAACGGTATCATAACCAACCGTCTTGCAGCGNCTCAAAACGCCATTAAACGGGTGCTTCAAACACCATCCAATCACCGATTTGGTCTTGTGGCTTTTGCTGGCGAGGCATTTTTAATTGCCCCGATAACACTTGACCACGGCTCAATAATCCGGTCGGCATCTGCTCTGAAAACTTCTTCTATCTCAAAGCCCGGCACAGATATATCTCTGGCTATTAAAAAAGCTATGGATGCCTTTGACCCGAAGAAAAAGAGTGGCAAGGCGATTGTGTTAATTACTGACGGCGAACAATTGGAGGGCGATGCAGTGATTGCCGCGCGCGAAGCTGCAGGGATGAACGGAGTCAGGGTCTTTACGGTCGGGGTCGGTTCTCCCGCAGGCGCAAAAATTCCCGAGCGTTCAAAAGGGCGGTTGGCTTTCGCTAAAAACGAATTCGGAACAGAAATAGTTTCTAAACTTAACGAAAATGTCCTTAAACAAATTGCCGCAGCTGGCGGTGGAATTTACATGCGACTTGGAAACAATGGCGAGGGTCTGTTTGAAATTATTGAACGCGGATTTTCAACCATTCCCGCAGATGTTCAGACCCGGAAATCAAAAGACCGTATTGAATTGTTTCAGATTCCGCTTATGATTGCTTTGTGTATTTTCCTTGTGGAACAACTTATAAACGAACGAAACAAAAAATCCGTTTATGCGCCTGAGGTTAAAAAATCTTTTAACAGCGTTGTTAATTAGTGTCTTTGCATTTGTCCCTGTTATTTCAGGTCGTTCGATGCAGACACTGGATGACGCGCTGAAACTTATGGACGAAAACCGTCCGCAGGAAGCAGCTGGAGTTTTACGTAAATTAGCTGAGAAAAATCCATCAGACCCGTGGATTTTATATAACCTTGGTGTAGCCGAGTATGCGGCAAAAAATTTCGATGCCGCCGACAGGATTTGGGAAGAACTTGCGGCATCAACGTTGCCCAAAAAACTCCAGACACGCGTCTGGACGCAGATAGGTAATGTCTCATTCCGAAAAGGCGAACCGCTGGAAAAGGAATNCCCCGAAAAAGCCCTTCCGTTATATGAACAGAGTCTGGAGGCTTATAAAATTGCCCTTGCCGCAAGTCCAAAAGATAAACTTGCCTCTTACAACAAAAAGGTTGTTGAACAGCGTCTGGCAAAAATCCATTCCATTCTTGCAAAAAAACTTCTTGAACAATCCCAAAACAAATCCCTGAAAGAGACGATTGAAAAAACCGAGGCGGCGCTTGACCATCAACGGACGGCTGCAAATCTTGTTCCTGAAAATGCGGAATACGCTTCGGATGTAAAACAGACAGAGAAAAAACTTTCGGAACTTTTAACCCAACGCGCAGAACAACAGGAGCAAAGGGCGGATAACACTGTAAAAAATCAAAATGCCCAAAAATGGGAACGTGAGCAGGCAATTAAAAATCTTGAGAGCGCGCTTACGGATTATCGTGAGGCTGCCAATCTGAATCAACAGAACGAAACGGCAAAAGCAGGAGAACAGCGGGTTCTGGAAAAATTATCAAGCCTCTTAACCCGTAATGCGGACGAACTCAAAAGGAGGCTGACCGTGAGGCCTCGTGGAATCCGGATGAGGCAATTTCAAAATATGAACGCGCTATAGATAATTACGATGAAGCGCTTCAGTTAAATCAAGAAAACCAAATGGCGCAGAAGGGACGCGAAGAAACAAGGCAATCCCTTGAGCAACTCCTTATGAAACAGGGTGATAAACTTGCTCAAGAGGGTAGAAAACAAAAGGAGAATAATCCTGCCGAGGCTGCCGAAAAGATGCTTCAAGCATTGAACAATTACGAGCATGCCCTCGAGGTTAATCCGGACAATACTGAGGCGCCGCAGAAAATTGATTCACTTGAAAAGGAATTGCCGCCGCTACTGATGGCGCTTGGTAAACGGGAACAACAGCGCGCCGCTCAGGAAGAACAAAAATCGCTGCAAAAGGCAGTTTCGCATCTGGAAAAAGCAGCCACCAGTTTTGAACTTGCACAACAGATTGACGAGCGTAATGAAGAAGCCCGTCAGCTTGGCGAACAGACCCGGCAGGATTTACTTCGGCTTCGGGAGAAACTTGCGCAACTTGCCCGCCAACAAGCTGCCCAGCAACAGAAAAACAATCAATACACACGAGATTTTCAGACTTTGCTTGGTTGGGCTAAAAACGATGATAAACAACGCGAATACGAAGAAGCCCGCAGAGCTCCGACTACAAAATATAACCCGCAAAGCGAGAAGATATATAAAAATTGGTAATAATACCTTCCAATTATTTGATATTCANTTAATTATTAACCCATTATGGGAAATTTTGTCTCTTTTTAAGGGTNTAAACACNTCTTTATTTCCCNTTATAAATGGAAATCAGGCAAAACTATTCTTTCAATGTCATTGCNGCTGTAACCATACANTTAAAAAACGTTAATACAATAATAGGAAATAAAAGAGATTATGAAAAACTTTAATGGAAAACTGATAAAGTTGGTGGTTGTCACAGCGGTGGCAACCGTGGTAGCGTTTAATCAATGGACTTTAAATGCTGCGGAACAGGAGAAGGAGCCTCTTAAACTGAAGCTGCCAATGCCTACCCTGAAGGGGACGCCGGATGATTTGCCGTCCGGTCCGAACATTGAGCCCTTGCCAACAAAACCGCGTCCGCCATTCTACGTTCCGAAGGGCTGCGTTAATGTGGCATTGGGCAAGCCAGTTACTGGCAGCGACAAAAACCCGATTAGCGGCGAGTTGTCAATGATAACCGATGGTCAGAAAGAAGCATTCGATGATCAGGTTGTTGAGATGCGCAAAGGCACTCAATGGGTTCAGGTTGACCTCGGCGATGAATATGAGATTTACGCTATTGTTATCTGGCACGACCACCGCTGGATTCAGGTCTACCACGATGTCGTAATTCAGATTTCAAATGACCCTGATTTCACCAAGGATGTTGTTACTGTTTTTAACAATGACGTTGACAATTCATCCGGTCTGGGCATTGGGAAAGACAAGGAATATTTCGAAACCCACGAGGGCAAAATAATTGATTGCAAGGGCGTCAAAGGTCGTTATGTCCGTTCATATACACGCGGCAGCAATATGAGCGCACTTAATTGCAGACAGGAAATCGAAGTTTACGCCCTTCCGAAAAAATAACAGGCTAACGATATTTTAGTATTGCAGAAAACGCAGACGATTTGAGAATAATTCAGTCGTCTGCGTTTTTGTTTTATGGACAGATTTAAAAATATAATTTTGATTCTAACGGTGCTTGCGCTTGCAATGGCATGGCGCTTTCCTGAACTGGATTTGCGTCCGATGCACAATGACGAGGCGGTAAACGCCATAAAATTGGGCGATCTGTGGTTAAAAGGCGAGTATAAATATGACCCGAATGAATATCATGGTCCAACCCTTCACTATTTTACATTGCCTTTTGTAATTGCAAGTGGGGCAAANGATTTCGTTAGCCTTTCCGAAAAAACAATGCGTTCGGCGATTGTGTTTTTCGCCATTGTCTCAATTATTTTAATCTGGCTTTTGCGCGATTTTCTTGGGAAATCCTCCGTATTCTTTGCAATGGTGTTTGCGTCTGTCTCGCCGATGTTTGTGTTTTACAGCCGCTATTTTATACATGAGATGCTACTTATCTGTTTTACGACCGTGTTAATGGTTGGCGGGATACGGTATTTGAAAAATCCAAAAGCCGGATGGGCTTTGTTTGCTGGGATAGGCGCCGGTTTAATGTTTGCGACAAAGGAAACATTTGTGCTTGCGCTTTTTGCTATCATCGTAGCCGTGTTATTGGAACTTTTATGGCGTCATTATGTCGAAAAGAAGAGTGAACCGCCGGCATGTGATTGCGTTATTGTAAAGACTTTTCCGTGGATTGCGCCTTTAGCAAACAGGATTAAACCATCGCATATCATTGCCGGTGTTGTGGCGTTTATTATAGTTTCTGTGCTTCTTTTTACCTCATTTTTCAAAAACCCCGTCGGCATTGTTGATTCAGTAAGGACCTATTTCCCGTGGCTGGAAAGGGCGGGCGGTAAATCGCCACATATACATCCGTGGTATTTTTATTTTGAGCGGATTCTCTGGTTCAAACCGCCGCGGAGCCATCTCTGGACAGAGGCGACAATCCTCTTTTTTGCCCTAATAGGTTGCTGGTTTGCATTTCGTAAAAACGGGCAGACAGGCAGGGCAACGGCTCGGTTCTTCATCATATACACAGTTACGCTTGCCGCGGTTTATTCTCTAATTTCCTATAAAACCCCGTGGTGCGCGCTTGGGTTCTGGTTCGGCGCAATAGTAGTTGCCGGTTACGGGGCAGGTAGGTTACTTGAATCGGCAACCGCGGCATGGCAAAAGGCGGTTGTTATCGTCCTCATTCTTGCCGGCGTGGCTCAGTTATGCTGGATGAGTTGGCGTGGCAATTTTGTGTGGTTTGCCGACCCCAGAAATCCTTATGTTTATTCGCAGACATCGCCGGATATTCTGCGTCTTGTTGAAACTGTAAAGGGCATTGCTAAAGTTCACCCGGAAGGCAACAAGGTTGTGATAAAAGTTGCTTCTCCAGATCATGATTACTGGCCATTGCCTTGGTATCTGCGCGGATTTGAAAATGTAGGTTGGTATGAAAAACTCCCAGATGAACCTCTGCCTCCAATAATTATCGCAAATGCAAAAGCAGGTGTTGATGTGGATGAAAAGACAAATAAAGAATGGCTCATGGTTGGTTTGTTTGAGATGAGACCGCGCGTTTTCTTTGAACTTTTCGTCGAATTCAAATGGTGGGAAAAATACGTGATGAGCAAGCCGAAACCAAAGGATGAATAGCCTCATGAACCACGTTAATATCTGTATCTTCTGTGGCGCATGGAACGGGAATAGTCCGGTTTATTCTTCTGCCGCTCAGGAACTTGCCCGCGTTATATGCAGACGCGGTTGTGGCATAGTTTACGGCGGCGGAAATATAGGATTAATGGGCGTTGTGGCAGACACCGCTTTGAGCCTTGGTGGAAGGGTTATAGGCGTTATTCCGGAGATTATGGTTGAATGGGAACTCGCTCACCATGGGGTTACGGAATTGCGCGTCGTGAAAACTATGCATGAAAGAAAGGCGCTTATGATAGAACTTTCCCATGCATTCATTGCCATGCCGGGAGGACTCGGAACGCTGGATGAACTTTGCGAAGTCCTTACGCTTAATCAACTACGGTTTGTGCAAAAGCCATGCGGAATCCTGAATGTAAACGGGTATTATGACCCGTTCATTGAACAACTAAAAAAGGCTGAACAAGAAGGGTTTATAAAGGATTCGCGAAAGCCGACCTATTTTGTGGAAAGCGACGCAGAAACACTCGTCGGCAAAATAGTCAATTCAATTGCGGTCTGAAATAGATTCTTCTAAGTTAGTCCGGAACTTTTACCTCGCAAAAATGAATGCACATGCGATAAATATGTGGGAATCTGTTAAAATCGCGGTGTAAATTTCCTCTGACCTGTGTAATATTCAGAAAGAAAGGATGTTTTATGTCGTTGCCATATAAGATCTCGACGCTGTTATACGCCTTCAACAGCGAAGGTAAAGTTTTGCTTTTGTTGAGAAAGAAAGAACCTAATCTGGGTTTATGGAGTCCGTTCGGCGGCAAATTAAAAATGGAGGAGGGGGAATCCCCTATATGTGCGCATGCCGTGAGGCTGAGGAAGAAATCGGAATAAAACTGAGTCCTTCGGATTTACATTTAACGGGAATTGTAAGCGAACACGGCTACGAAGGTGCTTCGCACTGGTTGATGTTCCTTTTCAGGATAATCCCGCCAATTGACAGAATACCGCCGGCAAATAACGAGGGGGAGTTTGCTTTCTTTTCAAGGGACGAACTGGAAAACCTACCACTTCCGCAAACAGACCGCGAGATGATCTGGAATCTGTTCTGGGAACANCAATGGGGATTTTTTTCAGCGCATTGCCACTGTTGCGAGGGAGGAAAAAACATCTGGACAATTGAGGAATCCATAAAGGACGCCTCCGCATTGTCTCTTTTGGAAAAACAACGGTTAGCCGTGTCCAGACTTGCTGAACTCAGGGATAAANACAATGACAAAGCAGTATTTCAAAATCCGTCAGGCGAAAATGAACCTGTGATAGACCTTAACAGCCATCATTATTTCATGGGAGAAGCATTGCGACAGGCTGTAAAAGCGGCTGAGATGGAAGAGGTGCCGGTCGGCGCTGTAATTGTCAGAAAAGGAAAAATAATTGCCCGTGCCCATAATCAGGTTGAACTCCTTAAAGACGGCACCGCCCATGCGGAGATGCTCGCCCTTACTCAGGCGCAGGCTGCTGTTGGCGATTGGCGACTTACAGATTGCACTCTCTATGTTACAAAAGAACCGTGTCCGATGTGCGCCGGTGCAATGGTGAACACGCGGATTTCCACAGTGGTTTACGGAGCGCCAGACCCGAAATACGGCGCAGCAGGCAGCGCTCTCAATATACTCCAGTTCCCGTCGCTTAATCATAGATGTTCGGTTATAAGTGGTGTGCGTCTGGAAGAATGCCGAGCTCTATTAAAATCATTTTTCCTCGATAAAAGGTGATTTAATATCTGTCAGGCTTAACTGATACGGTCTGACGGCGATAGTCAGGTTCACTGCGCTTTGATTGTTTCTCCTTGTTGAAGCAAAAAATTCTGATAATTTAAAGACAATGCGAAGATATTTTTGGATAGCCTTTTTGATTGCAACAATTGCCTGCCGAGGCGCTGAAAAGATTTTTGATTTCAGTGAACTCGCAGAAGGCGATAAACCGCAAGGTTTTAAGAGTGAACTGGTCGGGGAAGGCAAACCCGGCGACTGGCGGATTATCCTCGAGGATGTCCCGCCGGCGCTAAAACCATTCTCCACGCGCGCAGTGAGCACCACAAAGCGTCCAGTGCTTGCCCAGCTCTCAAAAGATAAAACCGATGAACGGTTCCCGGTTTTCGTATATCAAGACGAGATATTTGACGATTTTACCATGACAGTCCGGTTTAAGATTGTTGACGGTGAAGCCGAGCAAATGGCAGGTGTAGTGTTCAGATATCAGGACACGAATAATTTCTATGTTGCCCGCGCAAACGCAAAGGATGGGAACTTTCGGTTTTACAAAGTCGTTAACGGCGTTCGTGGAACAATAATCGGACCGTCTATGGAAATCAAAAAAGGCATCTGGTATGAGCTCACCATAAACTGCAAGGGTAACAAGATTCAGATTATGCTGGATGGAAAAGAGGTCATGCCAACTTTAACGGACAATAGCTTCGGAAAAGGTAAAATCGGGTTCTGGACAAAATCCGATTCGGTTGCCTACTTTTCTGGGGCTAAAATTGTTTATACACCGCGTGTGCCGTATGCCCAAACGCTCGTGAAAGAAACCATGAGCAAATATTCGCGACTGCTTGGTCTGAAGATTTACGCCACTGTTCCCCCTGAAAATCAGGTTAAGATCATTGCAAGTTCGGATCAGTCGGACGTCGGAAAGCCGGGAGGTAAGGCAGAAAGCGACATCCTCAAACGCGGTGTAGTCTATACTGCTAAAACCTCAAAGACTTACGAGGTCTGGATGCCGTTACATGACAAAAATGGCGATATAATCGCTGTCGGACGTGTTGTTATGAGGACGTTTCCGGGACAAACCGAACAGAATGCAATTGCCCGGGCATTACCTATCATAAAATACATGGAATCGAAAATTAAGACCCTCGAGGACTTGTTAGATTAACCCTATTTTGCCTTTCAGCAAAACCGCTCAATAAAATTTTAAGAAATCAATTCCGACAAACCAATCCGGTTTCAGACCTATTTTTTCTGAACTGGCGCGTCCTTTGGTTGCCAGTCTGGGTTATCATACCTTGCTATTTCCATCAACACTCGGATTTCATTAACAATGTCCGGATATTTTGAAGCCACGTCGTGTTGTTCAGAAATATCATTTTTTAAATCAAACAACTGAATCGGATTATCCCGACGGAGTGTTCGGATTCCTTTCCATCTGCCATTAAGCAGGATTGCCTGACTGAACCCGCGTTCGTGAAATTCCCAGTAAAGAAACCTGTGTTCTTTTTGTTTGCTTTTATTTCCAAGAAGGGTGGGAACGATGCTTAAGCTATCAATATCCGTCGGTGGGACGGCGCCGGCGAGTTCGGCAAATGTCGCCATCATATCCCCAAAATAACCTACATGATTTGAAGTCTGCCCCGGTTTGATTTTCCCCTTCCATCTGGCGATTAACGGAACCCGGATACCGCCTTCATACAAGTCGCGTTTAATCCCTCGCAAAGGACCGTTTGAATCAAAGAAGTCCGGGTCGTTTCCGCCTTCTTTCTGCGGTCCGTTATCCGAGGAAAAGAAAACAATTGTATTTTCGGCAATTCCGAGTTCATCGAGTTTTTTCAGAATTTCGCCAACATGCGAATCGAGTCTGGTAATTGCTGCCGCATGACCTTTGTTCGGGTCTGTCCAATTCATATCTTTATAAATTCCATAATCCGGCACCTCTTCGCCATCGCCAAGCGCCTGTCGTCTTTCATTGTTTGCATGCGGGACAACCACAGACATGAACAGGAAGAAAGGTCTGTCTTTGTTTGATTCAATGAAATTAAGCGATTCTTTCAGAAACAAGTCGCCTGCATAGACNACACGGTTGGTGGCATATCCTGCGCCTTCATCGCCTACATGAACAATTTGGTTGGGAAGGGGAACTTTTTCCTCGTTCCTCCACAGGAAATCTGGATAATGGTTATGNGCATGCCTTTGCGACAAATAACCGAAGAAATAATCAAATCCCTGTTTTGTCGGAACGCCCTCGTCGCCCGGCATGCCAAGTCCCCACTTTCCTATTATTGCTGTTTTATAACCTGCGGATTTTAGAACCTCGGCAATCGTTACATCCTCGTCCCTGAGCATCTGCGCTTGCATGTTTTGGTTTCCGGCATTTCCGCGAACACGCGTGTGTCCCACATGCTGACCTGTCATAAGAACGCTCCTGCTGGGAGCGCAAACCGTTGAACCTGCATAAAACTGCGTGAACCGTATTCCTTCTCCGGCGAGTTTNTCAATATTCGGCGTCTTGATTAACTTTTGCCCGTAACAGCCAAGTTCCCCGTAACCGAGGTCATCGGCAAGTATAAAAATAATGTTCGGCTTACGCGCTGGAGCCGTTGCGCTGTGTGTGTCGTAAGTCCCGCACACCAAAAGGGACACCACCATAACAAATATCATTACCGGATTCATGATTGTTTAAATAACATAATCATAAGAATAAAAAAATATTTTTTCAAACTATAATAGATAATAGTTTTAAAAAACCAAAAAGAAAACCGTATCACTCTATTAACGCCGAGACGTTCTCAAAAAGATTTATCTTCGACAAAAATGCATTTTTGTTATAAAAATCTATCTATGAAAAAATCAAGGTTATCTCAAATTAAAAAGATTCTTGTTTTGTTATTATGCAGTTTTGTCATGACTTTGTGTGGAGCAATTCCGGAGGGCTTTACCATCTCGAGTCCCGACAAATGCGCTGTTTTTAAAATATGGATAGAAGATTCCCAACTTCAATTTGCGATTGATTACAAGGATACGCCAGTGATTGAACCATCGCCGGTTTTAATGGAGGTTGACGGGTTTCCAATAACCCGAGATGTCAAATTCACAGGCACAAATGTTTATTCCCTTGATGAAATCTATCCATGGCGTGGCGTTCATTCCCGCGCAACAAACAGGTGTAATGGAATGCAATTACGTGTTTTAAACACAAAAAAGAATTTTGAATACAATTTTGAAGCAAGGATTTTTAATGATGGCGCCGCATTCCGTCTGATTGTTCCCGGCAACGGAAAGCGCGTTCCAGATGAGTCCACGGTTTTTCAAATCCCCGAAAATAGTTTGATATGGTATCATGGTCTTGGTGGACATTACGAAGATGTCCATGTGAAAAAGAGAATAGACGAGGTCAAAGAGGGCGAATGGGCTGCTCCGCCGGTAACTTTTGCATTACCTCGTGGCAATCTATACGCAGCTTTAACTGAAGCCGCATTATTTAATTATAGCGGTATGGCTTTGCAATCTGATGGTAAACGTGGTTTAAAATTGATGCTTGGTCACAAACATCCCATCTCATATCCGTTCAGACTCCGTTATAGCAACGACATTGAACGCGTCAGCCAACCTGCGACTGTTGACGGAGAAATTGTAACCCCGTGGCGTGTTGTCATGTTTGGCGATTTGAATATGCTTGTGAACTGCGACGTGATTCACAACCTCTGTCCGCCGCCGGATAATGCACTTTTCCCACAGGGAATGAACACAGACTGGATAAAACCCGGACGCGCTGTTTGGCGATATCTTGATGGTGGACCAACTACCCTCGAAGGTATGAAGAACTTTAGCAAATGGGCTGGCGAACTCGGATTCGAATATCATGTGCTTGAGGGATTTTGGTCGAGATGGACGGACGACCAGATTAAAGAACTCGTGGATTATTCAAAAAAATACAATGTCAGTCTATGGTTCTGGAAGCATTCAAAGGAGTTGCGGACAGACAAAGACCGCGAGGAATTTTTTAAAAAACTAAGCAATCTTGGCGTTGTTGGCGCAAAAATTGATTTCTTTGACCATGAACACAAAAACGTGATTGACCTTTACACGGCTTTGTTAAAAGAAGCTGCGAAATACAAAATCATGGTCAATTTCCATGGTGCAAATAAACCAACCGGCGAAATCAGAACTTACCCCAATGAACTTATTCGCGAGGCTGTTCGCGGAATGGAGGCAAGCAAACTTAAAGAACGCGCAGTTCATGATACTACGTTACCGTTTACACGATTCCTTGCCGGACCCGCCGATTACACCCCGGTTCATTTCGGCGCACGCCGCGGTGATACCACGTGGACGCATCAGATTGCAACCGCTGTTGTTTTTACGGCGCCGCTTCTGACGTATGCGGCTCATCCAACAAATCTGCTCTCAAATCCGGCTGTGGAAATGATTAAATCAATACCTGCGGTCTGGGATGAAACCATTGTTTTACCTGTGTCTCAAATTGGAGAAATCGCAGCGTTTGCTCGAAAAAACGGCAACCGTTGGTTTCTTGGAATCCTCAACGGAGAACGGGAAAGAACCATTTCAATCAAGTCCGATTTCCTCGATAACAAGAAGTATAACGCCTTGATTGTCGGCGATGATTTAAACAATCCTTCGGCTGTAAAGATTGATAAAAAAACCGTGACCCGAGACATGGAAATTCAGATTGACCTTGCCCGTGGCGGCGGATTTGTTATGCGACTGGAGCCGTATAAAGAAAATTGAAGTTAAGAAAACTTTAAGAAGTGGATCTTTTTATTGAGTGTAATAGAAGAGTTATTTCGACGTTATAGGAAAATTATTCGCCGTTATTGATAGGAATTTTGCGGGAAGAGGAAGGATCAATATGAGGAATATCAACTCTCAGAAAACCGTTTTGATATACTGCTTTTGCTTTGGTTAAATCGAACCCCGGCGGAATATCAATTACGGTTTCAAAGGCGCCGTAGTTAATTTCCATCAGAATAAATTTACATTTTCCACAGCGGCAACCGTCCACGCGCTGACCGTGGATACGTAATTTATTTCCCTCTACGGTCAGTTCGAGGTCTTCGCGTTGCATGCCAGCCAATTCAACCTTAATAACTAAACCGGTTTCCGCTATCCAGACATCTGTATTCGGCACCCAATGTGTTTCATCAACATTACCGCCTTGCGACGGAAACGTTTTAACAAAACTGCTCGGTGAATTGGACTTTATCATGCTACTTCAATAACTTAAATAGTAATTCATCATTACACTTTCTTCAACAGGACAACCGTAAATTGTTCGGAGTTTATTTATTTAAATATTATTTTCGGCTTTTCGCCCTTTTTCACTGTAAACAATATTCTCTTGTTTTTTAACCCGCCTTGACAACAATCGCCATACCCGCCAATTTTTTTTCTATTAAAAAATTTAATACCCAGCATTACAAATGCAATAGCAACTACTATTAATGCGGCGATTTCCTGCCAATCCATAAAATCAATTTAAAATCACAAATATAAATTAATATCTACAATTCAAATTTCAAATTTTCCGTAGAAAAAATACAGTTTTCAGCCTGAAAATTTAAAAAAAGACAAATATTGCTAATTTTACGACAATAAATGGTTAGCATTACTACTATTAATAATGCTAAACTTTTGTTAACTGCAGGATAAGATTACATAAAGTATAAATTTAAAAAGCTACCCGGATTATGAACGCGTATGTGTTAATTAAGATGGCGCCTGACCCTGTGGAAGAATTGGAAATCTCCAATGACGGTAAATCGCTTGACTCGGAATTCCTGCGTTATAAATGCGGCGACCCTGATGAGCATGCAATCGAGCAGGCGTTATTGCTCAAAGAAAAATACGGAGGCAAGGTTACTGTTGTCGCTATAGATGCGCCGGAGGTTGACGATGTTCTGTTTACTGCGCTCGCAAAAGGGGTTGACCGCGCGGTGAAAATTCTTAAAGACCAGACAAAACTCGGTTCAATTGCCACTGCTTCATTACTTGCGTCATTCTTCAAAAGCGGAAATGCGGAGATTACGCCGGATACTCTGATAATGCCTGGCTCACAGGCAATTGACGATGTTGAGGGTGAGACCAGCGCGTATCTTGCCGAGTTTTTAGGACTTCCTTACATCGGCGTGGTGAGCGGTGTTTCTATTATTGATGGCAAAGCGCGTGTAATAAAGGAATTCAGAAGCGGTATCAGGGGCGAATATGAGGTTGACCTCCCGGCGGTAGTAGGAGTTCAGTCTGCCGAAAAACCGCCGCGTTATGTGCCTGTCGCAAAGGTTCGCGCTGTCATGAAAACGGCAAAAATAGAAACTGTGGATTTGCCTGAGCCGGAGAAGGAAAAAGCCCTTGAAATTGAAAGGATGTATAAGCCAGAAGTTGCCGGAAGGGCTCAGATTATCGAAGGCTCAACTCAGGAGATTGCCGCAAAACTTGCGGAAATTTTTGCCGAACGCGGAATCATTTAATGTTTAACCAACAACCCGGAGTCATTTATGAACCACAATATACTTGTATTGATAGACTATTTGAAAGGCAGCGTTGCAGAAATTTCGTATGAGATGCTGGGCATTGCCCGGAAAATCGCTGATTCTTCGGGCGGAAAAGTCTATGCGCTCGTCGCGGGTAAAGCCGCAAAAACTGTGGCAACCAACTTTGGCGCAGCAGACGAAGTTTTTGTAATTGACGACCCTGAATGCGAACGCCTTGCTGACGACATAATTATTGAAGCGCTGAAAAACCTGGTTCAGGAGAAACAGGTGTCCCTTGTTTTTATCGGAAACACAAATATCTCGTTTGGAATCGGCGCACGCCTAAGCGCACGTGTTAAAATGCCGTTTGTAAACTGGGTCAGGGAAATTAAACCTGTTGACGGACAGTTAGTGGTTACCAGCGCTCAGGCAGGGGGTAAAATTTTATGCGATATTAAACTTCCGGATGGCAAAGGGATAATTGGGATTCTTTCCGGCTCATTCCCGCCGGATGCCGGCAAGATTCAGAAACAACCCGTTATTACAGAAATTCCAAAACCAGAAGTCAAAACCGGGATTCGGTTTAAATCATTAATAGAACCTAAAGCAGGGGACATTGATATTACGCGGATGGACGTGCTGGTATCTGTGGGACGCGGAATCCAGACTCCGGATAACATCCCGCTTGCCGAAGAGCTTGCCAACGCGCTTGGCGGAGCGGTAAGCGCCTCGCGTCCAGTGGTAGATCAGGGCTGGCTGCCGTTGACGCGTCAGGTTGGAAAATCTGGAATGACAGTGTCGCCAAAACTTTATCTTGCGCTTGGAATTAGCGGCGCCCCTGAACATTACGAGGGAATGAAAGGNTCTAAACTCATTGTTGCAATAAATACCGACCCGAAGGCGCCAATTTTCGATTTCGCCCATTATGGAGCGGTTGTCGATTGTCTCGAACTAATCGAACCGCTCAAAGAAGAGATACTTAAACGAAAAAAGTAGACCTGAACCACAGGTAAAAAATTTATTTGTATAGTTCGGGGAAAGGCTTTATGACGCCTATACGTCCATTATTCTACAATATACATGAAAACTATAGATGGGCAGAGGTTCTCGCATACCTGCTTGGCGGGCTGGCGGTTATCCTCTTTTTAATAGGGGTATATAAACATTTCAAAAGATGGCGTTCTGGCAGAAGCGAGCCGTTCCCCGTTTTCACCGCCGAAAGATTAAAATCGTTTATAAAATATGCATTCTTTCAGGGCAGACTTGCCACAGATGGTTATGCTATAGTGATGCATCTCTGCATTTTCTTCGGAATGTGCGTATTATTCGCCGGAACTGCGCTTGCCACCATTGATCAGGATGTCGCCCATCTGATTTTCAAAAACCAGTTTTTAAAAGGCAGTTTTTATTTAGGTTATAAATTGTTTCTTGATATCTTCGGTATTGCCTTAATTGCAGGTCTTCTCCTTGCGTTTTACAGACGTTACATCATAAAACCCGAAAGACTTAAAAACCTTGTTTTCCCGACTTTTCCGCTGGATTCGTTCTACCTTTTGGCGATGCTGTTGTTTATAGCCTTAAGCGGATTTTTTGTGGAGGCGCTGCGGCTGGCTGAGACAAAGGTGCCGTGGGCTCATTATTCGCCAATCGGAAGTTCGCTTGCTGTGCTGTTTAATACAATGGATAAACAGTCGTTGCTGAGTCTTCACTTTGTTGTCTGGAGCCTCCACGGGCTGGCTGCACTTACTTTTATTGCGTTAATACCTCATTCAAAGGCTTTCCACATGTTCACCTCTGCAGCAAGCATTTACCTGCGCAACATGGGACCTGCCGGCGCGCTTCCAGCCGGCGAGCCGTCCGGTGTAAGCAAAATAACAGATTTTACATGGCGTCAACTTCTGCAGTTTGATTCCTGCACATGGTGTGGGCGGTGTCAGGAACTTTGTCCCGCTCATATCAGCGGTTCAAAACTCTCGCCTAAAAACGTGATTTTAAAACTTAACGATGCGATGTTGAAATATTCTCCTGCAAATGGCACTCCGTCCGCAGCAGGACAGACAGGCGAAAACCCGGATGCAGTTAATAAAGAGAAAACCCTTCAGGATACAGTATTTGAACCTTCTGAACTCTGGGGTTGTACTACATGCCGTGCCTGCGAGGAGGTTTGTCCGGTATTTATTGAACACCCGCGGGCAATAATCGAATTACGTCGTTATTTAGTCGGACAGGGCGTCATGGATAAAACCCTGCAGGATGCGCTGAATAATTTAAACCGATACGGGAATTCGTTCGGAAAATCCGACCGTATGCGGGCAAAATGGACACAAGGCTTGCCATTCAAGGTAAAAGATGCTCGCAAGGAACCGGTTGACTGTGTGTGGTTTGTGGGAGATTACGCAAGTTTTGACCCGCGCCTTCAAACCATCACACAGGCAACAGCCAAAGTGCTTCAAGAGGCAGGAGTAGATTTCGGAATCCTCTATGAAGGCGAAAGAAATTCCGGCAACGATGTCAGAAGGATTGGCGAAGAGGGTTTATTTGAGGTGTTAAGGGATAAAAATCTCGATGCCTTTTCAAAGGTTCAGTGGAAGAATGGTAAAAAGGTGATTATCACAACCGACCCGCATTCATATAACACACTGAAAAATGAGTATAACTGGGATGGCGCAAATGTCGAAATCAGGCATTACACAGAATTTCTGAATCAACTTGTTAAAGACGGGAAAATCCAATTTAAGAAGCAACTTTCAGGCAAAGTAACCTATCACGATCCGTGTTATCTTGGTAGATACAATGGAGTGTATGAAGAACCGCGTTTTTTGATCCGGTCACTTGGTCTTGATCTCATTGAAATGCCCCGCAATAGGTCAAAGAGTCACTGCTGCGGAGCCGGAGGCGGGAGAATGTGGATGGAAGATACTGCCGAGATAAAAGAACGTCCCGCTGAAAACCGGGTCAAAGAAGCCGCATCGTTGAATGGTGTTCAGATGATTGTTGTTGCTTGCCCGAAAGACCTTGCGATGTTCAGGGATGCGGTTAAGACCACAGGAAACGAAGGGAAGTTAGTTGTCAAGGATATTGCCGAATTAATCGCAGAGGCAATGGAAATTCAGTAGCGATTTAAATCCGTTCTTTTAAACCAGTCGCCGCAAGGCGCGCAAAAAAGGTGTTAAAACTATGATAACCACAGTTGAACATTTAGACCAGACAGTATGCAGGTTGGGCACGAACCTCGATAACCTGCTTCAGCAACCCGAAGGACAGAAAATCCTGACTTGCATCCAGTGCGGAACATGTTCAGGCACATGTCCTTATGGAGAATATATGGAATATCCGCCCCGTAAAATAATCGCAATGCTAAAACGGGGGTTGATTGATGAAGTCCTTCAAACAGACAGCATGCTCAAGTGCGTCGCCTGTTATTCGTGTATGATAAAATGTCCGCGCGGGATACGGCTTTCAGATGTATTGTTGCCGCTTGTTAAAGAGCAGACGCTTATCCGGGCAACCGAAATGCCTGCCGAACTGCAACGTTCTCTGCAGAACACACTCCGTTATGGAAATCCGATGGGCGAAAGTTCAAGAAAACGGGCGGCATGGGTTGCAACGTCAAAATATCCCGTCCCCATAATGTCCGAAATCAAACGACCGGTGGACGTCCTTTGGTTTGTTGAATGTTATACGTCGTATTANGCAAGGGGACAGGATAACAGCCGCGCTGTGGCAAAAATATTTAATAAACTTGGAATTGATTTTGCCATTCTCGGAAATGAAGAGAAATGCGCTGGCGACTGCGGACAACTTACTTGGGAATCCGGTCTTTTCGAAACGCTCACAGACTACAACATGGAAATCTTCCGGAAATACAAATTCAACCGTATTGTTACCGGAGACCCCCATGCATTCAATGCGTTCAGAATCCGGTATCCGATGTATGGATTTGATTACGAAGTCCACCACACAACGCCGTTTATCGCCATGTATCTGGACAAATTAAAACCGCTTCTTAAAAAACCACTGAATATAACTGTTACATACCACGATTCATGCTGTGTAGGACGGCGAGCCGGATTTTATGAAGAAGGCAGAATGCTCCTGAAAGCTATACCGGGCGTAAAGCTGGTTGAGATGGTACATAACCGTATGAACTCGCTTTGCTGCGGCGGTGGCGGCGGAGGAATGTGGCTTGACACTTACTTCAAACAAAAGGGTATGGAACGACTCTCGGAGCGGCGAATAAAAGAGGCAATTGCTACAGGCGCAGACGTTCTGGCGGTCTCGTGTCCGTATGAAATTTACCGGTTCGAGGACGCCCTGAAGACCGTTCCACATGAAAAACCAATGGTCGTTCGGGATGTGGTCGAACTTCTGGCTGAATCCATGGAAGACTGATTTAAACAATCAACCGGAGAGTGTGAAGTTATGATTATGCAGAAAAATAACGATTCAATCCGCATAGGCTTCTACATCTGCCATTGCGGTACAAACATTGCGGGAGTTATTGACGTCGAAGCAGTCGCAAAATACATAGCAAAACTGCCGAATGTCGTCGTCTCACGCACCTATAAATACATGTGTTCAGACCCCGGACAGAAACTGATTCAGGACGACATCAGGGAAAACAACCTGAACAGGATTGTTGTAGCCGCATGTTCGCCGCTTTTACACGAAGCCACATTCAGAAATGCAGTTAAAAAAGCAGGGTTAAACCCTTACTTCTTCCAGATGGTGAATGTTCGGGAGCACGACGCATGGGTGCATCAGGACAAAGTCGAGGCGACTCGGAAAGCGATTGCGCTATCCAGAGCGGCTGTTCAGAGAGTTCCTCTGCACAAGCCTTTGGACATCAAAAAGATCCCAATTAACCAGAGCGTGCTAATTGTCGGTGGTGGAATAGCAGGCATCCATGCTGCGCTTGTCCTCGCCAATGCCGGCAAGCATGTGTATCTTGTCGAACGCGAGCCTACCATCGGCGGACACATGGCAAAATTTGATAAAACATTCCCTACGCTTGACTGCGCCGCATGTGTTCTGACGCCGAAGATGGCGGCGGTGGGTAAACATCCGAATATAACACTCTGGACATATTCCGATGTAATAAAAGTGGATGGTTATGTCGGGAATTATAAAATTACTGTGCGGCGGCGTCCAAGATATGTTCACGAAGACCTTTGCACAGGATGTCTGGAATGTATAGACGCATGCATTTATAAAGAACCAAAGTTCCCCGATGAGTTTAATCTTGGTCTCGGCAAGCGAAAACCTGTTTATCTACCGTTTGCTCAGGCAATACCGTCTGTGGTAACTATTGACCCCAACACATGCATAGAACTTAAAACCGGCAAGTGTAAGAAAACGTGTGTTGAAGCCTGCGGAGACAGAAATGCCATTGATTTCAGNCAGAAGGAGGAAATTAAGGAGATTACCGTTGGAACAATAATAATTGCCACAGGCTTTAAGACATTCGACCCGAGAAAGATTCTTTATTATGGCTACGGCATATACCCGAATGTGATTACCTCGCTTGAGGCAGAGAGATTGCTGAATGCTGCAGGTCCTACGGGTGGAGAGTTCGTCACAAAAGAGGGTCGAAAACCAGTGCGCGTTGGAATAATTCACTGTGTTGGGTCGCGGGATGAAA
>JGI24721J44947_10000915_pt1 | contig 40798 bp, 43 predicted proteins | sample YelNatPaOPGAMG01_FD_44947 | JGI IMG/M metagenome (IMG submission 44947) | reverse complement strand
CTCCCGAATCTCATCCTAAAGACTATTGGCAAGGCTATTTTAGACAAATGTATGAATACCTAAAGCACAAATATCCAGATAATGAACCAATTAAAACAATCTTTTACCCTAATGGAATTCCTGCTTTATACATATTTAGATTAGAAAAAGATGTACTTAAAAATGAAAAACAATGAGTCTAGATTAGTTCTATTAATTGCAAAGGGTATGTTAGAAAATAAAAAAAGAGAAATTGAAGATTTNCTTAGTCAGCAGAAAATTGATTGGGAAAAGTTTCTCAGATTACTTCAATTTCATGAACTCTTACCTATAGCCTTTATTTTTTTAAAGGAGAACGAAAACCTTATTCCTTCAGGTATATACAAAAGTTTAGAAAGTGGCTATTTCTTCGGTCTGGCTAAAAATATATTGCTCTGGGAGCAATTCTTAAGTATAGCTAAGGCTTTTAATGTTTATAATATAGACTTTGTTCCCTTAAAAGGTTTCTCTTTTATTGGCGAGATATATCCTGATATAAATTATCGTTTGATGGCAGATATAGATATTCTGGTAAAAGAAGAAACTCTTGCTCAGGTGGAAGATATTTTGCTCAATTTAGGCTATGAGAAACATTTAAGTGGGTTAACGGAAAAATATTGGCGAGAAAAGCAGTGTCATATTGCTTTTTTGAAAAGATTAAGTTCTTCACAAAATATTTTAGTCGAAGTTCACTGGGATTTAGATTTTAAAAGATTGAATCGAATGATTTTACCCCAAATTTGGGAGAGAATAGAGGAGAGAGATATTGAAGGAAATAAAATTAAATTTTTATCTATAGAAGATACTATCTTTAGCCTTGCTTTACATAAACGCAGATTTGGAAATATCCTTGCTTTAAAAGAGGTTTGTGATCTGGCTTGTCTACTTAAAAAATTCATTTCCCAAATTGATTGGGACTATATTTTAAAATGGGCTTTCTTCTCTAAAATTAATGCTACACTGTATTTCAGCTTATTTCAAATTAGGCTCATTGACAGCAACTTAGTATCTCATTCTTTATTACAAAAATTAAAACTGCCTTATTGGAAGCGTAAAGCGATAAACAATTTAATTATTAAAAATACTTTTTCTATAAATGAGGATATTAAAAAAAACTATCTTAAGGCACATTTTTTACTTTACGATAGTATTTGGGAACCTATAAAATATATAATAAATATTCCCCAAGAACAATTTGCTAAATTCTATGGATTAATACCTTATTCTGAAAAGGCAAATTTATTATACAGAATGCGTTTTTTATATTTTCCTATAGGTTTATTAAAAAGGAGGAAACATGCCTGAAACAAAAGTTTATAAAAAGAATCCCAATTTTGTAGCCAGAAAGATTGAAGATGAAATAATTTTAGTTCCTATCAAAAGAGAGGCTGCAGATTTTGAGGCAATCTATAATTTAAATAATGAGGTATCCGTGAGAATTTGGGAGTTGATTGATGGGAAGAGGTCGTTAGAGGAGATTAGGAATAAAATTCTTGAGGAATTTGAAGTAAGCTCAGAGAGATTAGATAAGGACCTTATCCAATTCATAAAAGATTTAAAAGATATCGGGGCAATTAAAGAATAAGATTAAAGGGATATTTTGGTTTGCATAATTGATTAAGAATAGGTATAATGAAAGTCAAAATAAAGCAAATCAGTAGAAAGGAGGAAAGATGAAAAAGGCAGGATTATTTTTTGCTTTGGTTTTCTTAACTGGTTGTGCTTCTTTTCCTATTCAGAGAACACCTTCTGATAAACCACTTGAGCCTGCTCCTTTGCTTAAATTTTCTGATGTTCCTGTTCCTCAAGGATTTAAACTCCTTGCCAATGAATCTTTTATTTTTCAAAATGAAAATGGAAGAGTAGGGCTTTTGCGTTATGCAGGTTCACCTACTGCGGATCAGGTGGTCAGTTTCTATCGTGAGCAGATGCCCCAATATGGCTGGTTTCTGCTTAATATAGTAGAATATGGAAGAAGAGTTTTAAATTTTGATAAACAAAATGAGTCCTGTATTATTACTGTAGAACCAACCACTACTAAAACTTTAATCAGTATTTCTATAGGTCAAAAATCAAAAGCTCCTGTTCCTCAGAAAAAAGAATCTTCAGATTTGCTTAAGTGAAAAATGTTTCTTTATTAATTTTTTTAAGGAGATTAACTCAATTATTCTTCTTTATTTTATTTCTTTATTTCCTTAGGACTTTTCTTTCCCTCGACCCTTTATTAAGTATTTCCATATTTTTTTCTATACACAGAATCCCTCTTTTTTTTCTTTTATCTTTTATCGTTATTATTGCTACTCTTTTTTTAGGAAGATTTTTTTGTGGATGGATTTGTCCCCTGGGAACATTAAATCAAATAATCTCTTTTATCTTTAAGAAAATCTTATTTAAAAAGAGAAGAGAGATTTTTAAGCCTGCCCAGAAGATAAAATATTTATTCTTGTTGATTCTTTTAATCTTGGCTTTTCTAAAAGTAAATATTTCCGGATTATTTAGCCCTTTAATTATTTTCTATCGTGGTTTTCATTTCATAAATAGAGCTTTTCTTTCTTTTATTCTTTTTATAAACAAATATATAAATCTTCTTGCCATCGACCGTATATTCTACTGGTTTCAAGACCATATAGAGGATTTTTCTTTCCCCAAGTATGATTATGCTTTTTTTAACATAGGTTTATTTTTCATAATCCTCTTTCTTAATATCTTCTCTACACGTTTCTGGTGCAGATTTATCTGTCCCTTGGGAGGATTTTTAGGCTTTATTTCCCAAAGGAGTTTTTTGAATATTTCTCGAAGGGAAAACTGTAAAAATTGTCTTAACTGTACCAATAATTGCCAAGGAGCATGCAATCCCCATTTAAATTGGATTAAACAAGAATGCCTCTTCTGCCTGAATTGTCTTATTTGCCCTCAGATTAATCTCAATTTAAGTTTTGGAAAATCTGATTTTAGAAAGATTGATTTGAGTAAGCGACAACTACTTTATACGATAGGAAGCACAATTTTTATCTATCCTTTGCTTAAATTTGGTTTTTATAAAAAAAATTCTTTTGAAATTATTCGCCCTCCCGGAGCAAGGAAAGAAGATGAATTCTTAAATTACTGTATTCGTTGTCAGGCATGTATTAGAAGCTGTCCTACACATTTTCTGCAACCACTTTTATTTGAGAAGGGAATTGCAGGAATTTTTACTCCTTATGGTAATCAAAAAACAGGCTATTGTAAATACGAATGCAACCTTTGTGGTAAAGTATGTCCTACACAGGCGATTAAGAATCTAACTCTTTCAGAAAAGCAAAAATTTAAGATCGGAACTGCTTTCATAAATAAAGCCCGTTGTCTTGTTTATAGTGAAGAGATAGATTGCTTACAGTGTTATGGAAATTGTCCCTTAAGAGATAAGGCTATTGTAAAAAAAGAGATAAAGAGAGGATTATTTGCCCCAGAGATAATTTCTGAAGTTTGTCTTGGTTGTGCACTCTGTGCTAATATTTGTCCTGCACAAGCAATAGTGATAAAGAAAGATAAAAATTCTTAAGTTTAAAATTTCATCATTGCTTTTTAGTCCTCTTAACTATATAATTGAAAACAAAATACGATTATATTTTTTAGCTAATGAATAGAAATTTTACACTTATCCATCAGGATAAATCCAGTTCTGCACGTCTGGGTAAATTAGTTACTCCCCATGGAGAGGTAAGTACTCCTATCTTTTTACCTGTAGCGACTCAGGCAACTGTAAAAACACTTTCCAATCAGGATTTGAACGATTGTAAAATAGAAATGATTTTAGCCAATGCCTATCATTTATATTTAAGACCAGGGAAGGAGATACTCAAAAAAGCTCAAGGATTACATAAATTTATGTCCTGGGATAAACCTATTCTTACCGATAGTGGAGGATTTCAAATTTTAAGTCTTTCAGATTTAAGGAAAATAACCGATGAAGGAGTGGAGTTTCAGTCTCATATTGATGGCACAAAATATTTTTTTACCCCTGAAGAAATAATCATTTTTCAAAAAGAAATTTTGGGCTCAGATGTAATGATGGTTCTTGATGAATGTGTAGAATTTCCCTGTGAAAAAGACCGTGCCCGTGTGGCAATGGAAAGGACACTTAATTGGGCGAAGAGGTCTTGGGAGTTGTTCACCGCTCACCGTTTACCGTTTACTGAAAAGGTGGAACACGCTACACGACCACTACTTTTTGGAATTGTGCAGGGAGCGACCTATTTAGACCTGCGTAAAGAATGTGTAGATAGACTAATGGAAATTGGTTTTGATGGCTATGCAGTAGGAGGGGTGAGTGTGGGAGAGCCACAGGAATTGATTTATGAGGTAAGTTCTTATGTGGCAGGTCTTCTTCCTCAAAATAAACCCCGCTACCTTATGGGAGTAGGACATCCTGAAGATATGTTAGAAGCGATTTCTTTTGGTTATGATATTTTTGATTGTGTAGTTCCGACTAGAAATGGTCGAAATGGTTGTGCCTTTACTTATCAGGGAAAAGTGTTACTAAGGAATTCCTGCTATAAAGACGATTTTTCTCCTATCGATAAAAACTGTTCCTGTTATGCTTGCCAGAATTATTCCCGTGCCTATATTCGTCATCTTCTTAATAGTGAAGAGATATTAGGTTTAAGACTTGTTTCTTTACACAATATATATTTCTATACCGATTTAATTCAAAAAACAAGAGAGGCAATTTCCGAGGATAGATTTGCTGAATTCAAAAAAGATTTTCTTGCAAATTATCTTAGAAAGTGATAAGATAATCGCAGTTTACAGGGGAGTTAGGAAGAAGTAGTCAGGAGTGAGTAGTGAGGGGTTAGGTGAGTTAGGGAGTTAGGGAAGTTAGGAAGAAGTAGACAGGAGCGAGTAGTGAGGAGTTAGGTGAGTGAGGGAGTTAGGAGGAAGTAGCCAGGAGTAAGCGACAAGTTTAGTTATGTAGGTTTTAGGGGTGAATAGGGAGCGAAGCGACCGTTAGGAGGGGACGAAGTCCCCTTCTAAGGAGCGAGCGAAGTGAGCGACAAATTAGTTAATTAGTAGTTAGTAGAGACTATGTAGTATATAGGGAATATAGGAGGTAGGAGAAGATAAAGAGGTGGCAAGTAACTTAATAAGATATAAAAATAAATGAGGAAAGGGGTCGACAGTCCCGAGAATTCGGGACGCCAGTAGGGGAAAACCTGGGTTTTCCCAGATGGGGAGCGAGTGTAAACGAGCGACAGATTTTAGTATATAGTATTTAGTATGTAGGTTTTAGGGGTGAACAGGGAGCGAAGCGACCGTTAGGAGGGGACGAAGTCCCCTTCTAAGGAGCGAGCGAAGTGAGCGACAAAGGAGGTGAAATTTGTTATTTGCACAGGTACAGACTACTCCAAATCCCATAATAACTTTTTTCCCGCTAATTCTCATCTTCCTCATCTTTTATTTTATGATTATTAAACCTCAAAAGATAAAGGAAAGGGAGCATCAGAATATGTTGAAAAATTTGAAAAAAAATGACCAGGTGGTTACTTCGGGAGGGATACATGGGACAATTGTGGAGGTAAAGGATACTACGGTTATCCTTAAAGTAGATGACAATACTAAAATTATGGTGGAAAAGTCAGCGATAGCCTATGTAAAAAAGTAAGAAAGTTTAAAAATCAACAGTTGTATAAATCAACAGTTGTATAGAGATAGGATAACCTAAGACAGAGGAGAGAGATATGGCAAAGAGTTTAAAATGGAAATGGCTTTTGATTTTTTCAGTAATAGGAATTTCTTGCTGGTATACTTTCCCTTTAAATAAGAAGATCAATCTGGGGCTGGATTTGCAGGGAGGAATGCATTTAGTTTTAAAGGTAGATACATCAGGAATTCCTCAAGAAGTCCGTCACGATGCTGTGGATAGAGCTTTGGAAATTATTCGCAACCGCATAGACCAATTTGGCGTAAAAGAACCTTCTATATTAAAACAGGGAATAGACCGGATAGTAGTACAACTTCCCGGAATTACGGAGCGAGAGCGTGCTTTACAGATTATTGGTAAGACTGCCCAATTAGAATTTAAACTCGTATCTGATGATCCCGAACTTTTAAGACAAGCTTTAAGTGGTAAAATACCCGATGATTATGAGTTAAAATATTTGGATAAAGAGCCTCTTCTAATCCGTAAAAAAGCAAGTCTTACCGGAGATACTCTTATTGATGCGAGAGTTAATTTTGAAAGTCAATTTGGCGCACCGTATGTTTCTTTAAAATTTAATTCTCAAGGAGCACGCATCTTTTCTCAAGTTACTGGAGAAAATGTAGGGAAACGCTTAGCCATTGTTTTGGATGGAGTAGTGCATTCTGCACCCGTAATTAGAGAAAAAATTCCTTCAGGAGAAGCTCAGATTACTGGTCGTTTCAGTGTTGAGGAAGCAAATGATTTAGCCATAGTTTTAAGAGCAGGGGCACTTCCTGCACCGATTAGAATTGAAGAAGAACGCACAGTTGGACCAAGTTTAGGAAAAGATTCTATTCGTCAAGGACTATTTGCTTCCTTTATCGGTTCTTCTCTTGTATTTATTTTCATGATTATTTATTACCTCTTTGCAGGTTTTGTGGCTGATTTAGCTTTAATTTTAAATTTTCTTATTGTTTTGGGAGTTTTAGGCTATTTTCACGCTACCTTAACCTTACCGGGAATTGCGGGACTTGCCCTAAGTTTGGGAATGGCTGTAGATGCTAATGTTTTAATCAATGAGAGAATCCGTGAGGAATTAAAGGCTGGGCGTTCTTTACGTGCTTCTATCTCTGCTGGTTATGATAAAGCTTTTAGTGCTATATTTGATTCTAATATTACTACTTTAATTGCCGCCTTTTTCCTTTTCCAATTTGGAACCGGCCCAATAAAAGGTTTTGCGGTTACTCTTACCACAGGAATCTTAGCCAGTTTATTTACTGCTTTATTTGTAACCCGAACAATTTTGGAAACTGCCTTATCTTTAGGAATAATTAAAAAATATTCTATGCTCCAATTCTTTAAAGAAGTAAATTTTGACTTTATTGGGAAAAGGAAATTCTTCTATCTTATTTCTACCTTAATTGTATTAGGAGGGTTAATCTATTTCTTTGCACGCGGAGAAAAAGCCTACGGAATAGATTTTACGGGAGGCTATCTTGTAGAATGTTCTTTCCAGAAAGATATTAAGCTTGAGGATTTGCGAAATTCTTTAAACAAATTAGGAGCGGTGGATGCGATTATTCAAAAAGTTTCTGGCTCAAGAGAAGTAATTATTAGAACTGCAAAAATAAAGTCAGAAGAGATTACCGAAGCTTTAAAAAGAGATTTTCCCGATAATCCCATAGAAATTAGAAGGGTAGAGCAAGTTGGTCCATCGGTAGGTAAGGAATTAAGACAGAAAGCTATCTGGGCTATTTTCTGGGCAATGTTGGGAATTTTGGTCTATGTGGGATTTCGTTTTAAACATTTTGATTTTGGAACTGCCGGCGTAATTGCCCTTTTTCACGATGTCTTTGTAAGCGTAGGATTTTTAGCTTTTACTCACCGAGAAATTTCCCTTACTATAATTGCTGCCCTTTTAACGATTGCGGGTTACTCGATAAATGATACCATTGTAATTTATGACCGGGTAAGGGAAAATATGCGTCTTTTGAAAAGAGGAAGTCTTGCGGAGATTATTAATACCAGCATCAATCAGACCTTAAGTAGAACTGTCCTAACTACTCTAACCACTCTCTTTGTCGTAATAGCTTTATTTATCTGGGGAGGAACTGCCTTAAATAGTTTTGCTTTCTGTTTACTTGTCGGGATGATTTCGGGAGTATATTCTACAGTTTATATTGCTACTTCCTTAGTAATTACTTGGCAGAAAATAAAGAGGGTTGGTTAGAGATAAGGAGGTGATACGAAATGTTTTTCTTAAGAATAAGGATGTTTTTACTTTTGGCTATTTTATTTGCCATTCTCTATGCGATTGTTACTATTATTGGAGTTCAGATAGGAATAACCAATTTTTATTTTTATTTGTTTATCTCTCTCTTTTTTATGTTTATTCAATATTTGATTGGGCCAAAGATGGTAGAGCTATTTATGCGGGTAAAGTATGTAGATGAAAAAGATGCTCCGGAGTTGCATAGGATGGTAGAGGAACTTGCCCAAAAGGCAAGGATTCCCAAGCCTAAGATTGGCATTTCTCCCACTTATTTACCTAATGCTTTTGCTTTTGGACACGGAGTACGTGATGGAAGGGTTTGTGTAACTCAGGGAATTCTTAGACTTTTAAACAAAGATGAATTACGGGCAGTTTTAGGACACGAAATAAGTCATCTAAAAAATCGTGATGTTTTAACCATAACTATACTCTCAGTAATTCCTATGATTTTATATCGGCTTTCTTGGCACCTTATGTGGTTTGGGGGAGGAAGACGCAGGGAAGAGCGCGGTTCGAACACTGCTTTAATTGGTTTAATTGCATTTATTTTCTATTTTATTACTAACCTTTTAGTTCTCTATGCTTCCCGCATAAGAGAATATTTTGCTGACCTTGGTTCAGTAAAATTGGGTAACAAACCTTCCTGGCTTGCTACTGCCCTTTATAAACTTGTTTATGGTTCAGCAAGGATAGATAGAGAAGAATTGAGGGAAATAGAAGGACTTAAAGCATTTTTTGTCAACGATCCTTCAAGAGCATTAAATGAAATTTACGAATTAAGACAACTTGATTTAGATATGTCAGGTACAATTGATCCTAACGAATTGGAGGTTTTGAGAACAAAAAGGATCAGATTAGGTTTTGCTGATAAATTGATGGAAATTTTAAGTACCCATCCCAATATGCTAAAAAGGATAAAACAGCTTGCCCAAATAGCATAGTTAAAGGGAGGAGAAATGTTTGGAATAGGAATGCCCGAATTAATCGTTATTCTGGTAATCCTTTTACTCCTCTTTGGAGCAAGTCGCTTACCTCAGATTGCCCGTGCTTTAGGAAAATCCATTGGTGAATTCAAAAAAGGAATGAAAGAAGGGGAAAAAGAAGAAGAGAGGAAAGAAGAACCTCCCAAGTAATGAAAGAGGAGAGGCGACTTACTCTTATTGAGCATTTAGAAGAACTGCGCTATCGAATAATCGTCTGTTTCGTTTCCATAATTATTTTTTCCTTAATTTCTTATCGTTATGCCCGTCAGATTTTAGATACCCTAACTCGTCCAATAGAAAAATTAGTTTTTATTTCACCTTTAGAATTATTTTTAGTTTATTTAAAAATTTCCTTAATGGGAGGATTGATCCTTTCTTCTCCAATTATCTTTTATCAAATATGGCGGTTTATCATGGACGGTTTGTATCCTTCGGAAAGAAAATATATAAAAATATTTTTTCCTTTTTCTATATTTCTTTTTATATTAGGGGTAAGTTTTGCCTACTTTTTAGTAATTCCTTGGGGGATAAAATTTTTATTAAGTTTTTCTACAGATAAAATTATCCCCATGATTTCAGTGAGCCGTTATCTTTCTTTTATTTTAGTGCTTATCTTTGCTACAGGAATTGTTTTTGAGACACCTTTGGTAATCATCCTTTTAACAAAATTGGGAATAGTAACTCCCCAAATTTTAAGAAAAAAGTGGAGATATGCAGTAGTTCTTGCTTTTGTTATTTCTGCAATAATTACACCCACAGTAGATATATTCACCCAATTTCTCTTAGCTATACCGATAATTTTTCTTTATGCCATTTCTCTTTTGCTTTGTAAGTTTATTTATAGAAAGAAATAATTAAAATTGGTTGAGAATATATCTTTAATAAAGAATTATCTCCTGCGTTCTTTCCCTAAGTTAATATTAGACAAATAGATATTGATATTCACAAAACTTATCCGGTGGTGCATTTTTTTACTTTACAATAGTATAGGGGAACCAGTAAAATACATGAGGGAAGTGAATAATTTAATTTTTGTAAAAGGGGGGATTAAATGAAGAAAAAGAAGAAATATAAAAAACCAGAAGTGATAAAGATATCCGTTGATTATAAAGAATTGGTAAGAAATGTTAGTGGTTGTGGTGAGTTGTCCAGAATTTGTGCCTGTGTGGAATATGAACCCTGTGGAACATTATGAGAATAGGAAATTTCGGAAATTTACTCAAAAATTTGTCTAAAAAAAGAAATAAGCCTTTACCTACTTCAGTTATGTTTGAAATCACCCAAAGATGCAATTTAAGATGTAAATTTTGTTATTTGGGAAAACAAATAAATACTGAGCCGGATATGCCCATTGAGAAAATATTTAGTATTATAGACCAATTAGAATCTTTAGGTTGTATGGAAGTGATTTTATTAGGAGGGGAGCCGTTAATTAGAAAAGATTTTGTCCAGATTTATAAGTATATAAAAGAAAGAGGGATGCTTGTTACTATCTGGACTAATGGGACATTGATCACTCCCCGAATTGCCGATTTGTTTAAAAAATATCCTCCACATCACTTAAGGATAAGTTTGTATGCAGGAAGTCCCGAAGGATATGAAAAAATTTCCGGAAATAGAAATGCCTTTGAGAGGATAAAAAGAGGAGTTAATTTATTAAAGAAAAGAAAAATCCCTTTTACTTTAAGGAGTTTAATTACCAAGGTAAATTTTGAGGAATTTAAGAAGATGAAAGATTTTGCAAAGAGGTTGGGAGTAAACTTTCATGCTCGGACATGTGTGACTTCTACTACGAATAGAGATTTTAATCCTAAAAAATTTAAGATAACTCCAGAACAGCGAGATGCCTTATTAAAATATTCAGAAAAATATATCCCTTTAAAATGGGAGGATAAGATAAATAAGAGACTAAAGACCAAGGGATGTAAAGGTTGTCTGCACATATCTAATGATGGCAACTTATTGGCTTGTATATTATATAGAAAATGGTATAATTATGATTTGGATAAGATGAGTTTAAGGGAAGCTTGGGAGAAAAGATTAAAGAGAAAGATAAGGATAAGATGTCCAAGTCTGTAGTAAAAAGAAAACTCATATAAATTTCAAAAAGGGAGGTGAGCGATGGAGAAGAAAAAGAAGAAATATAAAAAACCAGAAATAATAAAGATACCCGTTGATTTTAAAGAATTGGTAAGAAATATTACTGGTGGGTGCCCATTTGTTTTTGTCTGGGATGGAAGAGAATATGTAAAGGAAAATAGTATCCTTCCTGATTCTGAAGATTTTCTGAGAAAAGAAAAAATTTTAATTGATTATTATGTATTGCAGAACGAGCCCGCTGTTAAAAATGGGAAATTAAGTTTTAAAATAAAAGAATTAGCAAACGATATTTCCTGGTTTGATAGTTTTTCTCTTCTTACAGTAGAACATCAAGCAAATTATAAGATAGGATTTAGTCCTCAAGGAGAAATGTTGGGTTATAAAAAGCCTCGGTTACCTCTTCATTGTCAAGGTAAAGATTATGGGGATTATTTAAGTTATGTCACTAATAGAGACTGGCAAAACCCTACAAAGTTCTATGAAGGGAAGGAAGGAGATAATTTAGAGTTGGATTTTGGGAAAATTGCTGGAAAAAGTGTAAAATTGATTATTGTTGATCCAAGGAATAGTTATGCAGCGATGTGTCCTGCAGTAAGTGGAAAATCATCTATTCATTTTTATATTCTCATAAACTATGAGTGGCAATATATAAACACATTACAAACTCGTGCTGAATTTTATCCGGATATTGTGGATTTAACTCCCCATCTTCCTCAGATTAAAGGCAATCTCAGGATAAAATTAGAATTTACCGCAAGACACAAGGTTGCCTTTGTGGGAATTGATACTACGCCACCTATACCAATGGAGAAAAGAGTTTATCCTTTAGTTCAGGCAATCCATACCGAATTTGGAGATGTAACTGATATTTTAAAAGAGAATAATGATAAATTTATTCGCTTATACCCAGGTGAGGAGATTGAGCTAAGATTTCCTGTTCCTAAACCGGCAAAGCCGGGAAATAAATTAAGTTATGTTCTGGTAAGTAAAGGATATTACATACCGACTGCTAAAATAGTTTCCCTAGCCAAAAGCGGAGAAATAATTGTAGAGCAGGCAGTTTAGTAAATGTATTTAAGTATTGCTGATTTTTTGATTGAGATTAGAGAAAGTAGAGAATTAAGCTTATTTTTAAAACTATTTCAAGTAAGAAAAAGGTCTAAAACTGCAGATATAAAAATAAAAATAGAAAATAATAGTTCGGTATCTCTTAAAAATAAGAAATTAATTTTTAAATCCGAAGGTTTTTGGAGAATTTATAGCTGGCAGAATAAGATTATATTCTGGGATGACTTTAATGAAGGAAGAAGATTTGCTATTTTTAATAAAGGATTAAGTCAGGGAATATATTTTGATAACGCAAATGGAGAAAAGATATTAAATCCACTTTCTTATCCTGTTGGAGCATTGTTGATTCTTAATAAACTTTCGCAAGGAAAAGGAATTTTTCTGCATGCTTCAGGAATAAGAGATGAAAATAATGGCTATATTTTCTGTGGACCCTCTGGGATAGGAAAAACCACCATTGCAAAATTTTGGCAAGAAAATAAACAAGGGATAGTTTTAAATGATGACCGCGTAATTGTAAGAAAAATTAATAATAAATTCTTTGCCTATGGCGGTCCTTGGTATAGTAAGGATAATTTGTTTTCTAATGAGAAAGTTGAGATAAATAAACTGTTCTTTCTGAAGCAGAGTAGAGAAAATTTTATTAGAAGGCTTAATTCTAAAGAAGCGTTTGAAAAAATCGTCCCTCAGGCTTATTTTGCCATCTGGGATAAATCGGCAATTGATTTCTCTTTCCAATTTTTAGAAGATTTGTGTCAAAAAATACCTTGTTTTGAATTGGGATTTAAACCTACAAAAGAAGTCATAGATTTTGTGAGAAAAGTCTAATTTTTCTATGCGAAGTGCCTACCTTTATTCCTCCTTATTAACAATCTCAAATTTATTGCCGGTATTTTGCAAGGTAACCGTGCATTTACTGGACCAAATAATCAAAAGATTTTTGGAAATGTGAAGGAGAGAAAATTCTCAGAGATATGGTTTTCTCAAAAATATAATCAATTCCGGAAGAGACAAGATTGTTCAAATTGTCCAGGAGAAGTAGTATATCCATATTTAGAAAAGTTTAAAAGACTATCTATATGGAAAAGAAGGGTATAGAAAAATTTCTATAATTTCCTAAAATTTGTTGTAAATAAAATTTGGGTGTGATAAAATTTTACCTCGGCTATGATTAGAAAAGCAAAAATTGATGAGGTTAAAGAAATCCAAAAATTGATTAATTTCTATGCTGAGCAAGGTTTAATGCTTCCCCGTTCACTCAATGAATTATACGATAATCTGAGAGATTTTTTTGTTTACGAAAAAAAGGGGGAAATTTTAGGAACCTGTGCTTTACATATTTGGTGGGAAGATCTGGCCGAGATAAGGTCTCTAGCAGTAGAAAAAACAATGCAGAGAAAGGGGATAGGTTCAAAATTAGTAAAAGAGGCACTTAAGGAAGCAAAATCGCTGAATATAAAGCGCGTATTTGCTTTAAGCTTTCAACCAGAATTTTTTGAAAAATTAGGGTTTAAAAAAATAGATAAGGCACAGCTTCCTCAGAAGATATGGAAAGATTGTATAAATTGTGCTAAGTTTCCCCATTGTAATGAAGTTGCCTTAATTAAAGACATTGTGACTAATTCAAATATCAAAAATCAAATTAATTATGGGACTGACAATAACAGAGAAGATATTGCTAAAGCATACTAGAGAAAAAGAAATCTATCCGGGAAAATTCATCCTTGCGGATATAGATTTTGCTTTGGGTAATGATATAACTGCTCCTCTTGCTATTAGAGAATTAGAAGAGATAGGCATAAAACAAGTTTTTAATCCTAATAAAATTGCTCTTATTCCTGACCATTTTACTCCCGCTAAAGACCTCGCTTCTGCAAGACAGGCAAAGATTTTATCTGATTTTGCTAAAAAATTTAAGATAAGGCATTACTATGAAGTGGGAAGAATGGGGATAGAGCATGCTTTGCTTCCAGAATTGGGTTTGCTAAATCCTGGAGATTTGATCATTGGAGCAGATTCACATACTTGTACTTATGGAGCACTGGGTGCTTTTGCTACAGGAGTGGGTTCTACAGATTTAGCCGGAGCCATGGCTATAGGTAAGGTTTGGCTTAAAGTCCCTGATTCGATAAAATTTATTTATTATGGGAAATTGCACAAATGGCTTACCGCCAAAGATGTTATTCTCTATACCCTGGGAGATATAGGTGTAGATGGAGCTTTATATAAAGCAATGGAATTCACGGGTGAAGTAATAAAAAATATCGATATGGAAGGAAGATTTACTATCTGTAATATGGCTATTGAGGCAGGAGCTAAATCGGGAATTATTGAGCCTGATGAAATAACAATAAAATACCTTTGGAAAAATCAAAAAGCAAAAATAAAAAATAAAAGGTTAAAAAGAGAAGATTTAAAATCAGATAAAGATGCAAAATACTCAGAGATAAGAGAATACGATGTAAGAAAATGGAAAGAGCCAGTAGTTGCTTGTCCGGATTTACCATCAAATATAAAACCGGTTTCAGAATTGAAAGATATAAAGATTCATCAAGTAGTAGTGGGGTCTTGTACTAATGGACGGATTTCTGATTTAAGACTTTCTGCAAAGTTACTTAAGGGTAAAAAAGTCCATCCCGAAGTGAGGATGATTGTTATACCTGCGACACAAAAAGTTTATTTACAGGCAGTTAAAGAGGGTTTGGCAGAAATTTTTGTTAAGGCGGGAGCAGTATTTTCCACACCTACCTGTGGTCCATGTTTGGGAGGACATATGGGAATTCTTGACAAAGGAGAAAGGTGTGTAGCTACCACCAATCGAAATTTTAAGGGAAGAATGGGGCATCCCGATTCAGAAGTCTATCTGGCCAGTCCCTTAGTGGCTACGGCTTCAGCAATAAAAGGAAGGATTTCACATCCGGAGGAAGTGATTTAAATGAGGATTAGAGGCAAAGCATGGATTTTTGGTGATGATATCAATACAGATTTGATTATACCCGCAAGGTTTCTTATTACCACGGATGAGAAGGAATTGGGGAAAAATCTCTTTGCAGATTTAAAGCCTGAATTTTCTCAAAAAATTGATCAAGGGGATATTATTGTGGCGGGTAAAAATTTTGGTTGCGGTTCATCAAGGGAACATGCTCCTTTAGCTATTAAGGGAGCAGGAATTTCTTGTGTAATTGCTTTAAGTTTTGCAAGAATTTTTTTCCGTAATGCTATCAATATCGGATTACCCATAGTAGAATGTAAAGAAGCAAAAGAGATAAAAGAAAAAGATTTATTGGAGATCGATTTAGAGAAAGGTATAATTAATAATTTAACTCAGAATAAAATATATAAGACTGAGCCTTTCCCAAAGTTTTTGCAGGAGTTAATTAATGTAGGCGGATTAATGAATTATGTTAAGGATATTCTGAATAGAAAGGGTGAGGAAAATGTATAAGATTGCCGTAATTCCTGGAGATGGAACTGGTCCAGAGGTTATTCGAGAGGGACTTAAAGTTTTAGAAGCGGTTTCCAAAATCATCGGTTTTAAATACGAAACTAAAATATTCGATTTAGGGGGAGAAAGATATTTAAGGACAGGAGAAGTTTTCCCTCAAGAAATCTTTGAAGAGATCAAGAAGTTTGATGTAATCTATTTAGGGGCAATTGGGCATCCGGAAGTAAAACCGGGGATTTTAGAAAGGGGAATCCTTTTAAAATTGAGATTTGAATTAGATCAGTATATTAATCTCCGTCCGGTAAAGCTTTATCCGGGAGTAGATTGTCCTTTAAAGAACAAAGGACCCGAGGATATAGATTTTGTAGTAATTAGAGAAAATACTGAAGGGCTCTATGTGGGAGAGGGAGAATTTATAAATAAAGGAACAAAGAATGAGATAGCCATTCAAATAAGTAAAAATACTTACCGAGGAGTAGAACGCTGTGTTAGGTATGCTTTTGAATATACGCGTAAAAGAAACAAAAAGAGAAAACTTACCCTTTGCGCTAAGACAAATGTTTTAAATTATGCCTCTGATTTATGGTGGAGAGTATTTCAGGAGGTAGCTAAGGATTATCCTGATATAACTACCGATTATGCTCATGTAGATGCTATTTGTATGTGGATGGTAAAAAATCCTGAAGTTTTTGATGTAATTGTTACCGATAATATGTTTGGGGATATTATTACCGACTTGGGAGCAATCATTCAGGGAGGATTGGGTATCGCTTGTGGAGGAAATATTAATCCCCAGGGGATTTCTATGTTTGAGCCGATTGGTGGCTCTGCTCCTAAATACACGGGAAAAAATGTGATCAATCCTTTGGCAGCAATTTGTGCATTATCGATGTTACTGGAGCACATTGGAGAAATAGAAGCATCCCAAAGAGTAGAAAAGGCAGTGATAGAAGTTGTTTCTAAGAAATTAAAATCCTTAGCGGCTGGGAAAATGGGTTATTCAACTTCTGAAGTAGGGGATTTGGTGGTAGATTATTTGAATAAATAGTGGAGGAAGTATAAATGAGAAAATATAATGTGGTAGTAGTAGGGGTAGGAGCAGTAGGTATAGAGATGCTCAGAATTTTAAAAGAGCGGAAATTTCCCATAAATAATTTAAAGGTTCTAGCACGCTCTTCCCGAGATATTTTTGTGGATAATGAAAAATATTCAGTTAGAGAGATAAAGCCTGAAGAATTTGAAGGTTGTGAAATTGCTCTTTTTGCAGGGACAGAGGGAGAGAAGGGAGCAGCGGTAATCTATGCTCCGGAAGCGATTAAAAGGGGAGCAATCGTTATTGATAATGGAGCGGATTTCCGGATGAAACCCGATGTCCCTTTGATTGTTCCAGAGGTAAATCCTGAGGATATAAATTGGCATAAAGGAATTATTGCTAATCCTAACTGTTCCACTATTCAATTAGTAGTTGCCATTGCTCCTATACACCGTTTTGTAAAAATTAGGAGAATAGTGGTTACCACCTTCCAGGCAGTATCCGGAGCAGGAAGGAAGTCTCAGGAGGAGTTGTTTTCTCAAACAAAAGAAATATTTTCTAAGGTAGAAGATTTAAAGAAATGGGAAAAGAGCCAGAAGGATTGGTTTAAAGAAAAACAGAAATCTTCTTTAACTTTTCCTTATCCAATAGCTTTTAATCTAATTCCTCAGATAGGGAAATTTGAGGAGCTTGATTATACGACTGAAGAATGGAAAATGGTGCGCGAGACACATAAGATAATGCACGATAACAGTATTGAAATAAACGCCACCTGTGTGCGGGTTCCTGTTTTTAATGTACATTCAGAATCTGTATATGTGGAATTAGAAAAAGAAATTACATTAGATGAAATAAGAGAGATCCTTAAAAAATCTCCGGGAATATCTCTTATTGATGATTTAGACAAGAATGCTCCTCCCGAAGATTCACGAAGGAGGACATACCCTTTACCCGTACTTTCCTCCGGAGAAGACCCTGTATATATTGGGAGATTGCGGAGAGATATATTTAAGAAAAATGCTTTCTCTTTTTGGTGTGTTTCTGATAATCTTAGAAAGGGAGCAGCATTAAATGCAGTACAGATAGCCGAACTATTAATAAGATGAAAAAAAGAGATACTTGGAAAACACGCTTGGGAGTAATTTTAGCAGTAGCAGGCTCAGCAGTTGGATTAGGTAATTTCTTACGTTTTCCTGTACAGGCAGTTGCCCATGGAGGAGGAGCATATATGATTCCCTATTTTATTTCGCTCTTTCTCTTTGGGATTCCCTTGATGTGGATTGAATGGACCATTGGAAGATATGGAGGAGGATTTGGGCATGGAACTGCTCCAGGAATATTTCATAGCCTATGGGAGAAAAATCGTTTTATAAAATATTTTGGCATAATTGGTATTTTTGGGCCATTGATTATTTTCATTTATTATACATACATTGAATCTTGGACATTAGGTTATAGCTTTTTTGCTCTAATGGGGAAATATACACATATAAATTCTCCCCAAGAAATGCGTTCCTTCCTTGCCGGTTATCAAGGATTAGTAAAGAATCAATTCTTTTCCGGAATAGGTTGGGCTTATCTCTTCTTTCTTATTACTTTCTTTATTAATATTTTGGTAGTTTATTATGGTGTATCTGGTGGCATAGAGAGACTTTCCAAGATCGCTATGCCGACACTTTTTATCTGTGCAATTATTTTAGCTATACGTATTCTTTCTTTAGGAACGCCTAATCCTGAATATCCGGATTGGAATATTTCAAATGGATTAGGTTTTTTATGGAACCCTGATTTTAAAGCTTTAACCTCTCCTAAGGTATGGTTAGCGGCAGCCGGACAGATTTTCTTTACTTTGAGCGTAGGAATTGGAGTAATCCTTACCTATGCCAGTTATCTGTCAAAAAGTGAGGATGTGGCTCTTTCTGGACTTACTTCTGCCGTTACCAATGAGTTTGCCGAAGTAGTCTTAGGAGCAAGTATAGTTATCCCTGCTGCTTTTGTATTCTTTGGTCCAATAGAGATTAAAGATATCGCCCAGAAGGGAGCATTTGATTTAGGTTTTGTAACTATGCCTTTAGCTTTACAAAAAATCTCATTTTCAAGATTTTTCAGTTTTCTTTGGTTTATCCTTTTATTTTTAGCGGGTTTAACTTCTTCAGTCTCTTTGGCTCAGCCTGCCATCTCCTTCTTAGAAGACGAATTTGATATTGGACGAAAGAGAGCAGTAAAAATTTTTGCTTTTATTACTTTTTTTCTCTGTCAACCTTCAATTTTTCTTCTTTCTAAAGGAGTAGTGAATGACCTTGATTTCTGGGGAGGGACATTCTGTTTGGTTTTATTTGGAACTATCGAAACCATTCTCTTTGCTTGGGTTTTCGGAATGGAACGTGCCTGGATAGAAATGCATCATGGAGCAGATATTAATATACCGAGATTTTATAAATTTGTTATAAAATATATCACTCCCTTAATTCTCATCGTTATTCTTATTACTTGGATATTTGGGAAGGATGGAAGAAGTGCGATATTCTTAAGAAATGTTCCTTCAGAGAATCGGATCTATATATTGAGCATGCGAATTTTATTAATCATTATATTTATAGTTTTAGGGATACTTGTGAATCTTGCCTGGAAAAGAAGGGAAGTTAAAAGATGAATGTTTGGGGATGGACTTTTTTAATCTTGTCTTGGGGAATTATTTTTATAATTTTAATTTTTTGTTTCTACAGAATATTTAAAAGTGAAAAATGAAGAGGATATGGTTTTTTACTATTTTGGGAATATGGGGATTGTTCACTTTTATTTTCCTCTATACACGCACCTACCCTATAGCAGCCGTAGACTTAAGGATTTCCCGTAATAAAGCAATTTCTCTCGCACGTGATTATATAATTAGCTTAGGATATAATTTAGAAAATTTTACTCCTTCTGTAATTTTTTATGGACAAAATGACCAGGCACTTTATCTGCAGAGTGTCTTAGGAATAAAGGAAACAAACGCGCTTATTCGGAAAGACAATTTTCTCTGGGTTTGGTCAGTGCGCTGGTTTAGGGAATTAGAGAAAGAGGATTTTTCTGTAGGAATAGATCCAGGAACGGGTAAGGTCGTTTACTTTCGACACAGAATATTAGATGAAAGAGAAGGAGAGAATCTTGAGCCTGAAAAAGCTCGAAATATAGCCGAGGGATTTCTTAAAAATATGGGATTTAATCTTGAAGAATGGGATTTTGCTAACGCTTCGCAAGAGAAACAAAAAAATCGTACAGACCATTCTTTTGAATGGGAGAAGAAAGGATTTCAGATAGGGGAGGCTCCCTTAAGAGTATATGTAAATATCTTGGGAGATAGGGTAGGAGGATACTGGCGATATTTTAAAGTTCCTGAAAAATTTAACAGGGAATATCAAAAGAAGCTTTCTTATGGATACATTTTGAGCTTAGTTAGCTCTCTCTTTACCATACTTATTTATCTTATATGCTTTATCAACTTATTTATCCTTTTAAAAAGGAATATCTTTTATTGGCAATTTTCTCTCTATTTAGCAATAGTGGTTGGTTTATGCTATATATTTGAATTCTTTAATACTGTTCCTATTCTTTGGTACTCTTATGATACTACAATGAGCAAAGTAATATTCTTTAATATAAATTTTCTCTCTGTGGTTATTGCTGCTATTCTTTTTTCTTTAATGGTATTTCTATTTGGAGCAGTAGGACATTCTCTTGTTTTACAATCTTCCGAAGATAGGTTACCTTTACTTACCGCTTGGAAAAATAAAAATTTTTCTTATTTCCACTTTGAAGGTATCCTTATCGGATATCTTATGGCATTTTTCTTCTTAGGTTTCGTTACACTTTTTTATTATTTAGGAACAAAGTATTTTGGAGTTTGGCTCCCTATGGAGTCAAGGTATTCTAATATCTTAGGAACATATCTACCCTTCCTCAATCCTTTTACTGTAGGAACAAGTGCTTCTATTTCTGAAGAACTCATGTTTCGTTTCTTTGCTATCTCTCTTTTAAAGAAATATTTCAGGAAAGATTTTCCTGCTGTATTAATCCCTGCGGTTATCTGGGCATTTTCTCATTCTACTTATGAAATATTTCCTCCCTATGTAAGGGGGATAGAATTGACCATAGTAGGGACAATCTTGGGTTATCTTTTTTTGAAATTGGGCTTAGAAATAGTAATTGTAATCCATTACGTTATAGATGCTATATATACAAGTATACCTTTGTTAGAATCGAAAGTTTTGTATTATCAAATAAGTGGTTTAATTGTAATCTTCGTGGCTCTAATCCCCCTTATTTTCGTTCCCCTGTTTAAAATAAAGAATAGATTTTCTATTTGATATGCGTAATTTTAAAATCACTATTGAGTATGACGGAACAAATTATCGAGGCTGGCAGATACAAAATAGAAAGAATAAAAATTCAAAATTAAAAACAATTCAAGAAGAAATAGAAAATGCCCTTAATAGAGTTTTTGGTAAGAATATATACCTCATTGGCTCAGGAAGAACTGATAAAGGAGTACACGCCTTAGGACAGGTAGCAAATTTTAAATGTGAAACACATCTTACCACAATAGATATTCGTAATGCTTTAAATAGTTATCTTCCGCCAGATATAAGGATAATTAAAGTAGAAGAGGTAGAAGAAAATTTTCATGCGCGTTTCTTAGCTAAGTCGAAAATATACCGTTATATTATTTTTAATCGTAAAATCCCTTCACCATTCTACAGAAATTATTCTTGGTGGATTAAGGAGAAATTGGATTTTCAAGCAATGCGAAAAGCAACGCGGATATTTTTAGGAAAACACAATTTTAAAGCCTTTGCCTCAGTTGATCCTAAGAGAAAGTCAAAAAATTTTGTAAGAACAATTAAAAATTTTTCCCTTAAGAAGGATGGGAATTTTTTAGTTTTTGAGATAGAGGCAGATGGTTTTCTTTATAATATGGTGCGTAACATAATAGGAACAGTTATAGAAGTTGGGAAGGGGAAATTAACCATTTTAGATTTGAAAAAAATTTTAAAATCAAAGGACCGGCGCTTAGCCGGTCCTCCTGCTCCTTCTCAAGGTCTTTTCTTAGTTAGAGTAAAATATTAATTCTTATAGTTTTATCCTAAAAACATAAAATATTTCGTTTTCTTCTATTTCGGGTTTTCCCTTAAGATTAAAAATATCAAGTTTCCCCTTTTCTTCTAACCAATTTTCTATTTCTTTAGTCTTAAAATAGGGATAGAAGATATCTAATCCGTAGAGTAAATCTTTCCATTCTTCTCGGAGAGTTTCTTTATCTTTTTCTTTATTGACCATATTTGCCTGCGCCTCGCGATTAAGAAAATCAGAGAAAGAAAACCCTTTCTCTGCATATTCCCCTATCTCATTATTCTGTTTATTTAAAAAAATATCTCTTTCTTCTCCATAGACAAAAGCTATGGGAATGAAGAAAAATAACGTGTAAGAAAACAATCTTTTCATCTTTATAAAATATACCATATAAAAACCATAATGGCAATAATTTTTGTTGAGAATTATCCATAAATATGCTATCTTTTTTTTAAATTTTAAGATGGAGGTTAGGACAAAATGGGTAAGATAGGAGAATTTTTTAAATTAAAAGAGTTAGGAACAAATTGGCGAACAGAAATCCTTGCTGGACTTACTACTTTTATGACCATGGCTTATATTATCTTTGTTAATCCTGCTATACTTTCCGCCACAGGAATGGATTTTGGAGCAGTAATGGTAGCTACTTGTTTAGCTACTGCTTTAACTACTATTTTGATGGGAATATATACAAATTATCCCATTGCTTTAGCTCCAGGTATGGGAATGAATGCCTATTTTGCCTATTCTGTATGTATAGGAATGGGAATCCCTTGGCAGATTGCTTTGGGATTTATTTTTATTGAAGGAATAATTTTTATTCTTCTTACTATTTCACGTATACGTTCAATGCTTTTTGAAGCTATTCCCCAAACGATTCGTCTTGCGGTTGCTTGTGGAATTGGACTCTTGATTGCTTTTGTGGGTTTAAAAGATGCCGGGATTATTGTTTCCCATCATTCTACTTTTGTAACCTTAGGTAAAATTACTACTCCCTATACTTTGCTTTCCCTTTTTGGTCTATTGATTACCTCCTTGTTTCTTACCAAAAAAGTAAAGGGAAGTATTTTTTGGGGAATAATTATCACCGCAGTTTTGGGAATTCCTTTAAGGATAGTAAAGTATCAAGGAGTCGTTGGTTTTCCTCCTTCCCTTTCTCCCACATTGTTTAAATTAGACATATTAGGGGCTTTAAAACTTAGTTTTTTAACTATAATTTTTACCTTTCTTTTTATGGATATCTTTGACACTGTAGGAACCCTTGCCGGAGTAAGTGAGATAGGAGGATTTATAAAAGATGGTAAACTTCCTCGCGTAAGACGTTGCCTTTTAGTAGATGCAATAGGAACAGTTTTGGGTTCTCTTTTGGGAGTATCCACAGTAACCAGTTATATCGAAAGTATCTCAGGAATAAGCGAGGGAGGCCGTTCGGGTTTAACCAGTGTAATAGTAGGGATGCTTTTCTTGATCTCTTTATTCTTCTTCCCTCTTACTAAAATGGTTGGAGGAGGTTATGAAATCAGCTCAGGTTTAGTTCTTCATCCTGTCACAGCTCCTGCTTTAATTATTGTAGGTTCGTTGATGTTTCTTTCTATTACTAAGATTGACTGGCGAGACTATTCGGAAGCTATTCCTGCTTTTTTAGTAATCATTACTATGCCTTTGACCTTTAGTATTGCTAATGGCTTAGCGATAGGATTTGTGAGTTATTCAGCTATAAAACTTCTTTCTGGAAAAGGTAAAGAAGTCCCTTGGCTCGTCTATCTTTTATCTATTATCTTTATCTTAAAATTCATTTTTTTGGATTAAAATTTTATGGAAAGAAAAGTCTTCCCTTTTAGAGGTGTTTTTTACAATTTGGAGAAGGTTAAGGAATTAGAAAAAGTTCTCTGTCCTCCTTACGACATAATTTCTTCAAAAGAACAGGAGGATTTTTATAAGATGCATCCTTTGAATATCATAAGAATTGATTATGGTAAAATTTTCCCGGGAGATTCTCTTAAAAATAATCGCTATACAAGAGCAAAGAGATTATTTCAGCAATGGCTGAAAGAAAAAATTTTAGTTCAAGACAGTTCTCCTTCTTTCTACCTTCTAAGCCAAAAATTTGCCTATAAGAAAGAAAAATTTGTGCGTTGGGGAATAATCGGGCGTTTAAAACTTTCTCAAAAAGGAAATGTTTTTTCTCATGAAAAAACTTCTTCCTCTCCTAAAGAGGATCGTTTTAGATTACTTCGAGCTATTAGGGCAAATACAAATCCTATCTTTGCCATTTTTGAAGATGAGGATAGTTTAGTAGAAAAGTTAGTTAAACCTTATTTTCCCCAAAGGCCATTTTTAAAATTTGAATTTCAAAAAATAGACCATTGTTTATGGCGAATAAATGAACCAAATTTAATAAGAAAGATAGAGGATGTTTTTAGAGGAAAAAATATATTTATTGCTGATGGGCATCATCGTTATGAAGCAAGCCTTTTATATCAAAATTATTGTAGAAAGAAGAATCCTTATCATACCGGAAGAGAGGATTATAATTTTGTAATGTCCTATTTTACTCCTTTAAATAGTAAGGCTTTAAAAATACTTCCTACCCATCGTCTCTTAAAAAAAATCCCTATCGATATATGGGAAAAACTAGGTTTATATTTTGAAATTAAACCGTGTAGCAAAAGTTATCTTTTAGATTTATTAGACAATCCTTGCCAGAAAGGATATCAATTTGGAATGTATATAGGAAAAAATAAGTATTTTCTGCTTACTTTAAAAGAAAATCTAAAACCCGAAGAGCTTATTTGTGAGGATAAAATTATAGAATGGAAAAGACTGGAAACTTCCATCTTACAGCATATTATTATAGAGAAAATCTTTGAAGTTAAAGATTCTGATTTTGGGAGTATTTTTTACACCCAAGACTTAGAAGAGGCTATTTGCAAAGTTAATAGTAAAGAATACAAGATAGCCTTCTTTCTTAAACCTACTAATGTCTATGAAGTCAGAAATATTGCTTTAGCCAAAGAACGTATGCCCCACAAATCTACTTACTTTTATCCCAAACTTCCTTCTGGATTAGTAATTAATCTCCTGTAACTTAACAAAATTTATATTTGTGAAAAATAAAATTTTATGCTATATTTTAGATAATTTTAAAAGGAGGTGAAGGTTAATGTATGCAATAGTTTCCGTAGGCGGTAAACAATACAAGGTTACTGAGGGGCAGGAATTTAAAGTAGAGAAATTACCTATCAAAGGGAAAAAAGTTACTTTAAAAGAAGTTTTACTCATTTCCGATAATGGAAAAATTGAAATAGGTACTCCATTTGTTCCTAAGGCAAAGGTAATCTGTGAAGTTTTGGGAGAAAAAAAAGGGAAAAAAGTAATAATTTTTAAATATAGAAGGAGGAAAGATTATCGCAAGAAGATAGGACATCGTCAGATTTATACGCATTTAAGAGTTAAAGAGATTAGTATAGGAAAACCTGAAAAGGAGGGTGAGGAGTAAATGGGAAAAGCAACTTCTGCAGGAAGAAATGATCGGGACAGTCCAGGTAAAAGACTGGGAGTAAAATATTATGAAGGTGAATTTGTTACTGCTGGGACTATCCTTATAAGGCAGAGAGGAACAAGGTTCAAGCCGGGTTTAAATGTAGGAATGGCGAAAGATTATACACTCTTTGCTAAAATAGATGGGATAGTAAAATTTCCCAAACCAAATTTGATTTGTGTAATTCCCAATCAAGATAAGTCATGAAATCTAATTTTGTTGATTATGTAGAGATTGAAGTAAAAGCAGGAGATGGGGGAAACGGTTGCACAAGTTTTTTCCATGACCGATTTAGCCGTTTTCCAAAACCCGATGGAGGTGATGGAGGGAAAGGGGGAGATATAATTCTAATTGCGGATGAAAACATTTCTACCCTTTTAGATTTACAATACCGTAAGAGGTTTGTGGCGGAAAACGGCCACCATGGTGAAGGTAACAATCGTCGAGGAGAAGATGGAAAAGACCTTTATATAAAAGTTCCTGTAGGAACACTGGTTAAAGATGCAAAAACGGGTTTTATTCTGCGCGACCTTGTTTACCCAGGAGAGAAAGTGACTGTAGCCAAAGGGGGAGAGGGAGGAAAGGGAAATAGACCAAGGAGACCTGCTACATTAGGAAAATTGGGAGAAGAGAAGAAACTGATCTTAGAATTGAAGTTAATTGCCGATGTAGGAATAGTGGGTTATCCTAATGTAGGAAAATCTACCCTTTTAAACCGAATCTCTTCTGCCCATTCTAAAGTTGCTGATTATCCCTTTACCACCAAAGCCCCGGTTTTAGGAAGGGTAGAGATAGAAGAAGGAGAATTTACTTTTACGGTTGCCGATATTCCGGGAATAATAGAAGACGCTCACAAAGGTAAAGGATTAGGACATACATTTTTAAGGCATATTGAGAGGACAAAGGTTCTTTTGCATGTGATAGATATTTCTCAACCCCAGGGAAGAAATGCTTACAGCGACTATTTGAATTTAAATAAAGAGCTTTTTTTATACAATCCAGAGATGAAAAAAAAACCACAAATTATCGCTGCCAATAAAATAGATTTACCAGGGGCATCTTCAAATTTAGAGGAATTTAGCAAAAAAATAAACGATAAAATTTATCCCATTTCCGCACTCACTGGAGAAGGGATAGATGAGCTTATGAAAGCAATTAAAAATATTCTGAGCTGAATATGCGAAAAGAGATTCTTTCTAAAATAAAAAATCTGGTAATAAAAATAGGAACAAGTATTTTGACCACCGATGGCATAATCGATTATAAGAAAATAGAAAAAATTGCTGAGGAAGTTAATTTTCTATTAGATAAAGGAATGAAGGTTTGTCTGGTTTCTTCAGGAGCAATAAGTAGTGGAATGTCCATATTGGGAATGAAAACAAGACCTAAAAATCTTCCCCAATTACAAGCTACCGCTGCTGTTGGACAGAGGTATCTAATGGATTTATACGCTGATGCTTTCCACAAATATAATAGGATTGTCGCTCAGATACTTCTAACCCAAGAAGACTTAAAAGATAGAAAGCGCTATCTCAATGCCCGAAATACAATTTTTACACTCCTAGATAAAAAGATTATCCCCATTATCAATGAAAATGATACGGTAGCAGTAGAAGAAATAAAATTCGGAGATAACGATAGACTTTCTGCCTTGGTTTCTAGTCTTCTTAATGTTGACCTTCTCATTATCCTTTCCGATGTAGATGGTTTTATGGTAAATAATAAAGTAGTTCCACAAGTTAATGAGATAACTGCAGATTTAGAAAAATGGGCTTATGGAACAGTTAAAAAGGAAATCAGTGTGGGAGGGATGTTTACTAAACTGGAAGCATGTAAGATTTGTTATCGTGCAGGGATTCCCTGTATAATTGCCAACGGTAATCAGTCACATATTTTAGAGAAAATTATGATAGGTGAAGAGGTGGGAACTCTATTTTTACCTCAAAAGAAAAGATTAGCCAGTAAAAAACAGTGGATGCTTTTTAATTTAAAACCGAAAGGTAAAATCTATTTAGACAGGGGTGCAGTGGATGCAATCTTGAAAAAAGGGAAAAGTCTACTTGCGGTAGGGATAGTAAAAATAGAAGGAGATTTCTCCGAAGCAGATTTGGTGAGTCTTTTTGATTCAGAGACAAAAAAAGAAATTGCTCAAGGGATTACCTATTATAGTGCGGAGGAATTAAACAGAATAAAAGGATTAAATACACAAGAGATAGAGAAAGTATTGGGTTATAAATATTATGATGAAGTAATCCATCGAGATAATTTAGTGATTCTATAAGGAGGAATAGTGAGTTTAGAAAGAGAAATTTTAAAAATCGCCCAAAAGGCAAGATCAGCAGTACATACCCTTTCTCTTCTTAATACTGAAGTCAAAAATAAAACTTTAAAAGAGATAGCCGATATTTTAAGAAAAAATAAAAAATACCTTATACAAGAAAATTTAAAAGATATCGCCTTGGCTCAAGAGAAAAATCTTTCCTCTGCTTTTATAGATAGGTTAAGGTTGAATGAAAAAAGGATTGAAGAGATGGCTAAATCCTTAGAAGAAATCGCCGAACTCCCTGATCCGGTGGGAGAAATTATGGATATATGGAAAAGGCCCAATGGCTTAATTATTGCTAAGATGCGTGTCCCCATTGGAGTAATTGGAATTATTTATGAATCCCGTCCTAATGTTACTTCCGATTGTGCAGGGTTATGTTTGAAATCAGGAAATAGTGTAATATTGAGAGGGGGTTCAGAAGCAATAAATTCCAATTTGGCTATTTTTAGATTAATCCAAAAAGTAATTGTAAAAAATAAGATACCTGAAGGGGCGATACAGATAATTCCCACTACCAATAGAAAGGCAGTTGAGTTAATGTTAAGGATGAATAAATATATAGATCTTATAATTCCCAGAGGAGGAGAAAGTTTAATTAAAGAGGTTACTGAAAAATCGAGGATTCCGGTTATTAAACATTACAAAGGGGTATGCCATATTTTTGTAGATGAGTTTGCCGATATAGATATGGCTATAAAGGTTTGTCTTAATGCCAAAGTTCAAAGGCCAGCTACTTGTAATGCTATGGAAACGATGTTAGTCCATAAAAATATTGCCCAAGAATTCTTGCCCAAGATAGCTCAAGAATTGAAAAGGGCGGGTGTAAAGATAAAAGGGTGTCCAAGGACAAAAAAGATATTGAAAGATATAGAATTGGCTAAAGAGAAGGATTTTTATACAGAATGGTTAGATTTAGTTCTTTCCGTAAAAATAGTAGATAGCCTCGAGGAAGCAATTTCCCATATTTCTAAATATGGGACACAGCATTCAGACGCAATTATAACTGAAGATAAGAAAAATGCTTTTCGTTTCTTAAGAGAAGTCGATTCTTCTGCAGTATATGTAAATGCATCTACACGTCTTACCGATGGTTATCAATTTGGTCTTGGTGCAGAGATGGGAATTTCTACAGATAGGCTCCATTGTCGTGGACCAATGGGTTTAAGAGAACTTACTATTTATAAATACGTAATCTTAGGCAGAGGACAGATAAGGAGTTGATTATGAGAATCGGCATTTTAGGAGGAACTTTCAATCCTATTCATATAGGACATCTTATCCTTGCTGAAGAAGCTTATAGGTTATTAAAGTTGGATAAACTTATCTTTATCCCTTGTTATCTTCCTCCCCACAAGACTTCTCAGGGATTAATTTCTGCAAAACATCGTTTCCATATGGTTAAAGAGGCGATAAAAGAAAATAAAAATTTTTTGGTTTCGGACATTGAAATAAAGGAGAAGGGGATTTCTTATACTTTTAAAACATTACAAAAAATCAGAAAGATTTTTCCTCCTTCTACAGAGATTTTTCTTATTGTTGGTTCGGATGCTATTGATGAACTTCCACGCTGGAAAAATTTTGATTTAATTTTAAAACTCTCCAAAATAGTTATTGCTACAAGGGCAAATTTTCCTATTGAAAAAAGACCAAAATGGGCAAAAATAATAAGGATTCCTTATATAGAGATTTCCTCTTCTCAGATACGCAAAAGGATAAAGAGAGGACTTCCAATTCGATATTTTGTACCGTCGCAAGTAGAAAAATATATAGAAAAAAATAAATTGTACTATGAATGATTTAAAAAATAATGTGCTAAAGAAGAAAATGGCTTTCAATCATCGTTTAGATATATTTGCCCTCTTTCTTCCCGAAATAAGAGAATTATTGTTACAGAAAGACTATTCTTCTCTTAAGGAATTGCTTAAAAAAATACATTCCATCGATATTGCGGAAGGATTTAAACATCTTAAAGATAATGAAAAGATTATTATTTTTAAATTGTTAAGCATTCGCAAAACGATAGAGGTATTTGAAGATTTACCTTATTTAGAACAGCAATTCTTACTTAACAATTTAGATAATCAAGAGGTAGCTCAGGTTTTAAATGAGATGTCTCCTGATGAAAGAGTAAAATTGTTTAAGGAATTGCCTCCAAAAGCAGTTAAAAAACTTTGGTCTCTTCTAAGAAAAGAGGAGGCAGAGGATGTGCGTAAGTTACTTACTTATAAAGAAGGAACCGCTGGTTCAATAATGACTACAGAGTTTGTAGAGTTAAAAAAAGATATGACTGCCCGCAAAGCTATACTCACTCTTCAGGAAAATCAACGTTCGGGTCAAACAAAAACAATATATTCTGTTTATGTAACTGATGAAGAACATCGTTTAATTGGGGGATTAAGTTTACAGACTCTGATTACCGCTCCACCAGATATTCTTATAAAGGAGATTATGAGTGATGTAAATTTAATAAAAATCGACGTAGATATGGAAATTCAAGAGGTGGGTAAATGGTTCAGGAAATATGACTTACTCGATGCTCCAGTCGTAGACAAGGAGAATCGGCTTTTAGGAATAATTACTATTGATGATGTTATGGATATTATGGAAGAGAAGACTACACGAGAATTTTATGAGTTAGGAAAAATGGTGGGAAAGGAAATTAGATATAGCGAGGTAAAAACTTTTGATTTAGTTAAAAGGAGAGCAGGCTGGTTAGTTTTACTTTTGATCTTAGATTTTCTTACAGGCACAATTTTAAAAACATTTGAACACGCTTTAGGGACAGTAGTTGCTTTAACATTTTTTATTCCCATGCTTTTAGATACAGGAGGTAATGCCAGTACTCAGACCGCTACTACTATAATCCGTAGTTTTGCTACCGGAGATATAACTTGGAGAAATATCTGGAAGGTAGCTAAAATGGAATTATTTGCTTCCCTCTTTATGGGAATAATTGTAGGCACGGTAGCCTTTTTGAGAGCCATAACTCTTCAAACTGATTTTGTATTAGCCTTAGTAGTTGGTCTTACTATGACATTTATAATTTTACTAGCTATTGCTACAGGATTCTTCCTTCCAGTAATTACAAAAAAAATAGGGCTTGATCCTGCTACACTGGTTGGTCCACTTGCCACCAGCATAGTCGATATAGTAGGACTAATTATCTATTTTAAGATAGCCCAAATTTTCTTACCTATCTTAAGACACTGATGGATATTTTATTTTTTATCTTTTTAATTCTATTTTTGAGCATTCTATCCTTTCTCTTCTCAGCTTGGGAAACTGCTATATTATCTTTGAATAAATTAAGAATTCATTATTATTTAAAACAAGGGAAACATCGCGCTAAGATTGTCTATAATATAATCACACAACTTGATAAATTTGTTACTACTATTTTGGTGAGTAATAATCTTGTAAATATTTCCCTTTCTGCCCTAGGTACCGCTTTATTTATCTATCTATTTGGACAAGAATGGGGAGTGGTTATCTCGACCATAGCCATCTCATTATTTATTCTGATCTTCTGCGAAATTACTCCCAAGCTCATTGCGGTTAAATATCCTGAAACGATTGCTTTAAGGTTTGCTTATTTTATTAAATTGTTAATCAAATTGATGCATCCATTAACTCAATTTTTTACTTATATTAGCAACAGAATTATAAAACTATTGGGAATAGAGTTAAAAAAACGCTCTCCACTAGTAACTGAAGAAGAAATACGTTTAATGATTGAATTAGGAAAAGAAGAGGGAGTTCTTTTGGAAGAGGAGAGAAGACTTATCCACCGTATATTTGAATTCGGAGATACTCTAGTAAAAGATGTAATGGTTCCACGAGAGAAAATGGTCTGTATTGAATTGCATGCCCATGAAGATACTTTATTAGACTTATTGATAGAAGAAGGACATACACGTATTCCTGTATATAAAGAAAACCTCGATAACATAGTAGGTGTTGTTTATGCAAAAGACTTACCATTTATCTGGAAGATTGGCTCTTTAATTATTATTGCTGATATAATGCATCCTGCATACTTCGTCTCTCCTAATAAAAAAATTTCCGAACTTTTACGGGATTTTCAGAAAATGAAGATTCAGATTGCCATAGTAAAAGATGATTTTGGGAAAGTCTTAGGGCTAGTTACCTTAGAGGATATTCTTGAAGAGATCGTCGGTGAGATTGAAGAAAAACCCTAATTCTTGATTAATTTATACTTTTATGATAGATTATTTGTGTATATGGAGAAAACCGTTGCTTCCAATAAGTCGGCAAAGAGGGATTATGAAATAATAGAAACTTATGAGGCAGGTATTTCTTTACTGGGACCAGAGGTAAAATCTATTCGTGAAGGTAAGGTAAATTTAAAAGATAGTTTTGCTAAAATAGAAGAGGGAGAAGTTTTTGTGTATAATATTCATATAAGTCCTTATGCCTTTTCTCGTTTAACTGAGGAAGATGCCAAAAGGAAACGAAAATTACTCCTCCATCGCAAGGAGATAGACAAATTAATTGGTAAAGTAAAGGAGAAGGGATTTACCCTTATCCCCTTAAGACTGTATTTTAAAAACAATCTAGTAAAATTAGAGTTAGCTTTAGCAAAAGGAAAGAAGTTATACGATAAACGCGAAGAGATAAAGGAGAGAGAATGGAAGCGTCAGATGGAACGTTTCTTAAAAAGAAAGTATAAAGAGCGAATGTAGAAATTATTAGTTAGGAAAGTTAGGGAGTTAGGAAGAAGTAGTCAGGAGTGAGTAGTGAGGGGTTAGGGTGAATAAGAAGTGCAAGCGAGAAATTTTATAGTATTTAGTAAGTAGGTTTTAGGGGTGAACAGGGAGCGGAGCGACCGTTAGGAGGGGACAAAGTCCCCTTCTAAGGAGCGAGCGTAAGTGAGCGACAAATTAGTTAATTAAATTAGTAGTCAGTAGTTAGTATGTAGTATATAGGGAATATAGGAGGTAGGAGAAGACAAAGAGGTGGCAAAGAATTTAGATAATTAGAATAAAATGAGGAAAGGGGTCGACAGTCCCGAGAATTCGGGACGCCAGCAGGGGAAAACCTTGGTTTTCCCAGATGGGGAGCGAGCGTAAGTGAGCGACAGTTTTTAGTATTTAGTATGTAGGTTTTAGGGGTGAACAGGGAGTGGAGCGACCGTTAGGAGGGGACGAAGTCCCCTTCTAAGGAGCGAGCGTAAGTGAGCGACAAGGGAGGTGATGTATATTTTGCGGTTTTTAAGAGTAAATGAAGAAATAAGAGCTAAAGAGATTAGGCTTATTGGAGAAAATGGAGAGCAGTTAGGGATAGTTTCTCGTGAGGAGGGATTAAGACAGGCTCAGATGCGCAATCTCGATTTAGTAGAAGTGGCTCCAGATGCTAATCCTCCGGTTTGTAGAATTATGGATTATGGAAAATATCGCTATGAACAGGAAAAGAGAGAGAAATTGGCACGTAAGAAAATGCACATGCATCGGTTAAAAGAAATTCGGCTTACTCCCCATATTGAGGAGCACGATTATCAGGTTAAGTTGAAAAACTTACAGAAATTTCTCGAGCATGGAGATAAAGTAAAAGTTACCCTTATATATCGGAAGAGAGAAACTACTCATCCCGAGATTGGAGAAAAGGTATTGGAAAGATTTATAAATGATGCTTTGCAGTGGGGGGAGATAGAGAAACCTCCTAAAAGTGAAGGAAGATTTATTGTAGCAGTAATCTCTCCTCGTCATAAATAAAAATAAAAAAGGAGAAAGATATGCCTAAAGTAAAAACTTCTCGTTCCTTAGCGAAAAGGATTAAAGTTACTGCAAAGGGGAAATTTAAGTATTTTAAAGCAGGTAAAAGTCATCTCTTGAGTAAAAAGAGAAGAAAAAGAAAATTAGACTTACTCCGTGCAGGTTTTATCTCTAAACCGGATAGAGAAAAGATTCGTAAATTGCTTCCTTATGGCTAAACAAAGAAGGAGGAGATATGCCCAGAGTAAAACATTCCGTAGCAACGCATAAGAGACACAAAAAAATTTTAAAACAGGCAAAAGGTTATTGGGGAGCAAGAAGCAAGCTTTATCGTCGAGCAAAAGAGACTGTTCAACGAGCTTTGGTTTATAGTTATCGGGATAGAAGGGTTAAAAAGAGACAATTCCGCAGACTTTGGATTACCCGCATTTCCATTGCATGTAAAAATTTAGGTATTTCTTACAATCGTTTTATTCAGGGATTAAAGAAGGCAAAAGTAGATTTGGACCGCAAGATGCTGGCAGATTTAGCGGTGAATGACCCGGAAGCTTTTGGTAAGTTGGTAGAATTGGCTAAAGGTTAAGAATATGTATGTAATTATTGTTGGTTGTGGAAGAGTAGGAGCAGAATTAGCTAAGATCTTAGAAAAAGAAGGACACAATGTGGTAGTGGTGGATAAGAATCCTGATTCCTTCAAACGATTAGGTTCTACTTTCAATGGTTTAACTATTGTAGGGAATGGATTTACTTTGGAGACTTTGAAGGAAGCAGGGATTGAAAAAGCTGATGCTCTCTGTGCAGTTACCAATGGGGACAATACTAATATCATGACTGCACAGGTAGCCAAAAAAATCTTTAATGTTCCGAAAGTGATTGCACGCATCTATGACCCTCAACGCGCAGACATCTATCGCTCCTTAGGGATCTATACGGTAAGTGGGACAGTACTTTTTGCTTCTTTAATTCGGGATAAACTCATTGAGCCCCACTTTACCGGCTATTTAATTGAAACAAAAGAATTGGGAGTTTTGGAATTTAATGCTCATGAGGAAATAGTCGGAAAATCGGTAAAAGAAATTAATCTTCCCGGAGAGTTTTTGGTAGTTACATTGATAAAAAAGAAAACCGGGACAATTATCCCTACCGAAGAGACCGTTATAGAAAAGGGAGATGTTTTGATTGCAATAGTAAAGACATCTTCTCTTAAAAGGATAAAATCTCTGTATAAACTGCAATAAAGATGTATATCATAATTGTAGGAGCAGGAAATGTAGGAAGTTATCTGGCAAAGCGTCTCTTAGAGGATAAGCATGTAGTAGTAGTTATTGAGAAAGATCCTCTCCGTTGCAAGAAACTTGCCGAGGAAATGAATGCTTTGATCATAAATGGAGATGGTTGTGATCCTAAATCCTTAGAAGATGCAGGAGCAGATAGAGCAGATGTCGTGGCTGCAGTTACAGGAGACGATGAGGATAATTTGGTTATTTGTCAATTGGCAAAAGAGAAATTTGGGACAAAGAGAACTGTCGCAAGAGTAAACGATTCTCGTAATGAGCGCATCTTCAGTGATTTGGGAGTAGATGTTCCTATAGACGCAAATGCAATTATAGCGAAAATAATTGAGGAGGAGGTTTCCTTTGCCGATTTTGTCACCCTTTTGACTTTTAAGCGGGGGAAATTAGCCATCGTAAGAGTAGACTTGGCAGAAGATTCTCCCGTAATAAATAAAGCGATAAAGGACTTACAACTTCCTCCGGATACTGTGTTAGTTTCGATTATTCGGGGAGACAAAATAATTATCCCTAAGGGTGATACGGTCTTAGAGGCTCGCGATGATATAATTGCCCTTACTACCATAGAGAATGAAAAACAGTTACTTGAATTTTTAGTAGGTAAAATATGAAGTATTATAAAATCGCCCATGTCTTAGGAGGAATTTTTACTATTTTTATTTTTTACTTTTTAATTTTATTTTTCTCTTTTCTTCTCAGTTTAATTTTAGCTAAATTTTAATGTTAATCAGACCAGGTATAGGAGATATTCGTTTAATTTTTTATCATATCGGTAAGATTATCATCATTGTGGGATTTTCTCTTCTTTTTCCTCTTTTTACTGCTATCTTTTTTCAAGAGAAAGCTCCCCAGATAGATTTCCTTTTTTCTTTTCTTCTATTTTTAAATATAGGACTTTTCTTAACTTTATTTTTTAAAATTGAAAAAGAAATACGTTGGATGCATGCGATGGTAATTGTTTCTTTATCTTGGTTATTTATGGCAATTTTGGGAGCTATTCCTTTATATTTGAGTGGACATTGGGGAAGTTTTTTAGATGCGGTTTTTGAGGCGATGAGTGGATTTGCTACCACCGGTCTTACTTTAGCTAAAGATCCCGAGCATCTTTCTATGGCCCATCAGATGTGGAGACATCTTATGCAATTTATTGGAGGACAAGGAATAGTAATTATGGCTTTGAGCTTTTTGGGAAAGGGTTTGGGAGGAGTATTTAGAATATATATAGGAGAGGCAAGAGAAGAAAAAATTTTTCCGAATATAATTGACACAGCAAGATTTATGTGGGTTTTAAGTATTATCTATCTTCTTTTAGGAAGTTTTATCTTAGGAGGTATCCTTCGCTTAGAAGGGTTTAGTCTAAAGTCTGCTTTTTTTCAAGGATTATTTATTTTTATGGCTGGCTTTGCTACTGGTGGTTTCACTCCTTATTCACAGAGCATTCTCTATTATCATAGTTTTTCCTTCGAACTGGCTACGATATTTATTATGTTTCTGGGAATGATAAATTTTAAATTGCATTACAGTTTATGGACAGGAAATAGAAAAGAGTTTTGGCGGGATATAGAGATTATTACCCTCTCTTTTACTATATTTTCTACTTTCTTATTAGTGGCAATGGGATTATCGGAAAAAGGTATCTATCCTCAGGCAATCGCTTTATTTCGCCAAGGTTTTTATCAGCTCATTTCTGCCCATACTGGAACAGGTTATATGACTATTTATGCAAAAGAATTTATAAAAGGTTGGTTAGGTTTAGCCATGGTGGGGATAATTATCGCTATGGGTTTAGGAGGAGCAACCTGTTCTACTGCGGGAGGGATAAAAGCTTTAAGGATTGGGCTGGTATTCAAGGCATTTCTTCAAGATGTAAAACAACTGATGCAGCCCGATAATACTGTTTTAGTAGAGAAATTTCATCATATTCGCGATTTTGTTTTAGAAGACCGTTATGTGCGTTCAGCAGCAACTATATTTTTAGCTTATCTGATTTTATATTTTTTAGGAGCGATTGTAGGGATGCTCTGTGGTTATCCTTTTTTAGAAGCTCTTTTTGAATCTACTTCTGCAGGAGCAAATGTGGGACTTTCTTGTGGAATTACCTCTCCGAGTATGCCTACAATTCTGAAAATTACTTATATCTTTGAGATGTGGATAGGCCGTTTAGAGTTTGTAGCTATCTTTACTTTATGGGGATTTATTATTGCTTTAGTGAAAGGGAAATGATAAAAATATCAAAAATCAAGATGCATATTAAAATTCAAAAATTTTTAAAAAATTTTGCATTTTGGATTGTTATTTTGATTTTTACATTTTGCATTTTGAATTTCAATTGTTACGCTCAGCCTATCTCGAGTAAGGAATTGCTTGAAAATGCTCAAGAATACGATGGTAAAAGGATTATTTATCAAGGGGAGATAATCGGAGAAGTGATCGAAAGAAAAGACTCCGTTTGGCTCAATCTTTTAGATGGAGATTTTGCTATCGGAATATTTCTAAAAAAAGATATTCTTCCCCAAATAAAATTTATCGGAGGTTATAAAGCTAAAGGAGACCTATTAGAAGTAGAAGGAATATTTCATGCTCACTGTTCAGAGCATAAAGGGGAATTGGACATCCATGCGGAGAAGATAAGAATAGTTAAAGAAGGTTTCTTAAAAGAAGAAAAGATTTCTTTTTTGAGAAAAATTTGGATAAAATATCTTTCTCTTTCTAGTTTTATTATTTTTATTTGTATAATCTTGCGTAACTTTTGGAAGAGAAAATGAGCGAAGAGATTAGAGAATTAGAAGAAAGTTTTTTGGCTGAGATAGAGAAAATAGATTCTATAGAGGCACTTGAAAAGATAAGGATAAAATACCTGGGAAGGAAGGGGATGCTTAACGAATTATTTTCTAAATTGCCTCAAATGGAAATTTCCCAAAGGGCAACTTTTGGAAAAATGCTAAACGAGTTAAAAGAAAAGATTTCTTTAGAAATTGCCGAGAAAGAGAAAAAACTGAGGGGAAAGAAAAGGGAAGAATTAAAAGAAATCGATCTTACTTTACCGGGAGTCTATTTCCGTTTAGGTAAGAAGCATGTTTTGACGCAAACCATAGAGAAAGTTTTATCTATTTTTGAAAATTTAGGTTTTACAGTTATAGAAGGACCGGAGATAGAGACAGAATATTATAATTTTGAAGCCTTAAACATTCCTCCCCAACATCCCGCAACAGAAGCTTTTCATACCTTTTATTTAGAAGCGCAGATGGCGGTCGGAAGGGGAACGAAGTTCCCCTCCGAGTATAAAGGGGAGGCAGGCCGTATGGCCGTCGGAAGGGGAATGAAATTCCCCTCCGAGTACAACTACCTCTTGCGTAGTCAAACCTCCACTGTCCAGGTTCGAGTCATGGAAAAGTTTAAGCCTCCTTTAAGGATTGTTTCTCCGGGGAGAGTTTATCGTCCCGATGCAGTAGATGCCAGTCATTCTTTTATGTTTCATCAGATTGAAGGTTTTGCTGTGGATGAAAATATTCGGTTTTCTGACCTTAAAGGAGTTCTTTTTATCTTTGCCCAGAGATTTTTTGGAAAAGATATTAAGATGCGTTTCCGTCCCCATCATTTCCCTTTTACTGAGCCATCTGTAGAGGTAGATATTTCTTGTATTATCTGTAAAGGAAAAGGTTGTCGTGTTTGTGGAGGAAAGGGTTGGTTAGAGATATTGGGAGCAGGGATGATCCATCCTCATGTTTTTCGTTCTGCAGGCTATCCTAAAGATAGATACACAGGATTTGCTTTCGGTATGGGGATAGAGCGTATGGCCATGCTAAAATACGGGATTGAGGATATCCGTTTATTCTTTGAAAATGATTTGAGATTTCTGCAACAGTTTTAGTTAAATCGTTCAACTATTTAACTATGAAGCTAACCTACAATTGGCTTAAAGATTTTGTAGAGATAAAGATTTCTCCCCAGGAATTGGCGGATAAACTTACTATGGCAGGGCTGGAGGTAGTTTCTTTGGAGAAATTTGAGGATGATTGGGTTTTGGAGGTAGAGGTTACTACCAACCGGCCTGACTGGTTGAGTGTAATGGGGGTTGCCCGAGAAATTTCTGCAATTACAGGGAGAAAATTTAAACCTTTATCTTTAAAGCTCAAACCTAAGGATTTTTCTATTTCTAAACTCCCTTTGGAAATAAAGATTGAAGATAAAAAAGGCTGTCTCCGTTATGTGGGAAGAGTAATCGAAAATGTAAAGATAAATCCCTCTCCCTCTTGGATGCAAAAAAGGTTAATGGCTGTAGGTTTAAGGCCGATAAATAATATCGTAGATATTACTAACTATTGTCTCTTAGAGACAGGTCAACCTCTGCACGCCTTTGACTATGAGAAGATTGAAGGTAGAATAATCATTGTCCGCAGGGCAAGAGAGGGAGAGACTATTTTCACCCTTGATGGAGAAATGCGTAAGCTTGATCCCTCTATGTTGGTAATTGCGGATAAAGAAAAGCCCATTGCCATAGCGGGAGTTATGGGAGGGAAAGATACCGAGATAAGCGCATCCACAAGAACAATTCTTTTAGAGAGTGCCTATTTTGATCCCCTTACGATAAGAAAAACCTCTCAGAAATTAGCTCTTACTACGGAATCCTCTTATCGCTTTGAAAGGAAAGTTAATTTAGCGACAGTTTTGGAAGCTTCTTTACGGGCATTAGATTTAATCAAAGAGATTGCCCATCCTCAGGAAGGGAAAATTTTAGTAAGTAAGATAAAGGATATAGGAAGGAAAGAGAAGAAATCTAAAAGCGTTTCTTTAGATATTCAGCGGATAAATAGATTCTTAGGAAAAGAGATTTCCTCTTCAGAGATAGAGAAAATATTAAAGAATTTGGGATTTTCTTTGAAAAAGAAAAAAGACTTATGGGAAGTAAATCCTCCTCCTTTCCGTCAAGATATTGAAATTGAAGAAGACTTGATTGAGGAAATCGCACGTATACATGGATACGATAAATTTCCTCTGACTCTACCTGAATATAAAAAAATTCCCTCGCTAATCATAGATGAGTCTTTNANNGAGGTAAAAAAGATAATTTATGAGACTTTATTGAGTTTAGGTTTTAATGAGGTAATTACTTATAGTTTAATAGGNAAAAATAGTTTAGAGAAAGTAAATCTTTTTGAGGAAAAAGAATGGGTAAAAATTTCTAATCCCTTAAGTAAAGAACAAGAATTTTTACGTCCTACGCTTCTTCCCAGTCTCTTAGAAGTTATTTCTTATAATTTTAAACATCAACTTGAGGACCTGAAGATTTTTGAGTGGGGAAAGATTTATTTGAAAAAAGATTTACCTAAAGAAATACCTTATTTAGGAATTTGTCTTTCTGGAGAACCATTTTTAGGCTGGTTAAAGAAGAGAGAAAAATTTTCTTTTTATGATTTAAAGGGAGTAGTGGAGAAAATTTTTGAGCAATTGGGTATAGAAGATGGGGATTTCTTAAAAAAGGAATGTTTATATCTTGAGTCAGGGTATTCCTTAGAAGTAAAGATTAAAGATAGTTTTGTAGGTTTCTTAGGGAGAGTAAAGGAGGAGATACAGAAAAGATTTGATTTAGAGAAAGAAATATTTTGGGCAGAATTAGACCTTGAAAAAATCGTCCAATTTTTCTCTTTGGATAAAAAATATAAAAAATTTTCTCGTTTCCCTTTCATTTTGCGCGACATTTCCTTCATTGTCGATGAAGAAATAACCTATCAAGAATTGGAGGGATTTTTTAAAGAATTCTCTCCCTCTTTAATTAAAGAGATAAAGATAATCGATATCTATCGAGGAGAAAATATTCCTTTAGGTAAAAAGAGCCTAACCTTTTCCTTAAAATTCCAGTCTGAGGAAAGAACTCTTCAGGATGAGGAAGTAGAGGAAATTGTTCATAAAATCCGTCAGGCCTTAGTGGAGAGATTTTCAGCAAAATTGCGTTAGTTACAAAAGTTATAAAATTTTTATTTTTTTGTAACCTATGGGTAAAGGCGGGATTTTAGTTTTTCTATATTTGACTGGAGATTAGCCCGCTTTTTTAATTCTCCAAACCAATTCTCAAAATATTCTTGTTGTTTTTTGGCTAAGGTCTTTTCACGGAAAGATTCTTTTTCCTTTTCAAAATCCTCCTCCTTAATAGGCATTTTTTCCTCTAAGCGTAAGATTACATAACCTCTTTCCGTTTTAATAGGTTTAGAAGAGACCT
>JGI24721J44947_10000872_pt1 | contig 41911 bp, 45 predicted proteins | sample YelNatPaOPGAMG01_FD_44947 | JGI IMG/M metagenome (IMG submission 44947) | reverse complement strand
GAAATCATGGAAAATCGAAGGTAGACCACCTCAAATAAAATCGCCGTTCCTGATATTCCTTTATTGAAAGGACCAGCCTCCGAGCTGAACGAGGGTGACATATGAACCAAGAGAATATTGTCCGAATCGATGCACTCATGCCGCCCGAGATGGCCGAGCGAGCCGAAGCAATCGGCATTCGCAAAGCCCATCTCGATTTTATGACGACCTTCGGCCTGGCCGTGCTGGCAGGGGCGTTCATCGCCCTTGGTGCAATTTTCGCCACCACGGTCATCGCCGGAGCGGGCGATAAGCTGACCTACGGCGTGACACGCCTGTTGGCCGGCCTTGTCTTTTCGCTCGGACTGATTCTGGTCATCGTCGGAGGCGCGGAGCTTTTCACCGGCAACAACTTGATCGTGATGGCCTGGGCCAGCCGGCGNATCAGCACGCGCTCCGTGTTGCGNAACTGGGTCATCGTTTACCTGGGGAATTTCGTCGGCGCCATCCTGACCGTAGGACTTTCCTTCTTCAGCGGGCAGTACCTGCAAGGGAGTGGAGCCGTCGGTCTGTCCGCCTTGAACACCGCCAGCGCAAAGGTAAGCCTGAATTTCATACAGGCTGTCAGCCTGGGTGTGCTGTGCAACACATTGGTCTGTCTGGCTGTGTGGCTGACTTACTCGGCACGTTCGACTGCGGATCGAATTCTGGCCATCATCCCGCCCATATCGGCCTTCGTTGCGGCTGGGTATGAGCACAGTGTCGCCAACATGTATTTCATTCCAATGGGACTGGCCATTAAATACTTCGCGCCGCAAAGTTTTTGGCTCGCGATCGGCAAATCGGCCGGCGATTACGCCAACCTCACCTGGGAGCGTTTCCTGTTGAACAATCTGTTGCCTGTCACCATCGGCAATATCATCGGCGGTGCAGTATTGGTGGGCGTGGTTTACTGGTTTATTTATCTGCGCAAAAAAACCGCTCTCAGCAAAGCGGCCTGATGATGACCCATGCGCATCGCCAGACAGGGAAAGGCGAATTCATANTCGCNGGTTTTCCGGATGAGCCAGTCGGATATGCCCATGGTTGACAACCGGCATCCTTTTACATGACATTTGATATTGGGCAATTCCGACCGTGACGAGTAAACTATTCGTGGCAAAAATCACAATTCCGTCAAGGCGCAGCCGGCAGCCAACAAGCTGTGGATGCCATCTCCTGGCGAGCCGGATGCGGAGTGCATTTTGCCAGTTATGAAATGGATTGAAGGATAAACGGATTTCGAGTCATGCATGCCATAAAAAGCCTGAATGATTTAACATGCGTCAAACAGGAGGCGCTTGAGCAGCGTCGGGCTGAGATGTCCCATGTTCGCGCCAGGATCAGTGTAGCCATGGGCACATGCGGCATAGCCGTCGGAGCGCGAGAGACCTTTAAGGCCATTCGTGACACGATCGAGGCAGACGGATTATCTGACGTCATCGTCACGCAGACAGGCTGCATGGGTATGTGTTCAAGCGAGCCGGTCGTGATCGTACAGCGCGGCGAACAATCCAGGGTGATCTATGGCAAAGTCAGCCCCGAGCGCGCGCGCCATATCTTGAAAGAACATATTGAGAACGGCCGGATCGTGGAGGACGCTCTTGTCATTCCGTGAAATCGGACCATTTCCACAGGAGTGATTAAACATTAAGGTGGGATTCCCCGCGCCCATCATAAGCTTTTGATACGAGAGGTCTGGAGGTAAGTCATGGCGTCAGCAAAGGAGAACGGGAAAGTGGTGGCAGAAGCCGTAAAAGCCGCCGTAAACCGTTACGGCGTCAGCCGGGACGAGCTGATCCCCATCTTAAACGATGTCAACCGGACGCTNGGCTATCTGCCTAAGGAAGCGCTGGAAGAGATCTGCCGGACGCTGCGTATACCCAAGGGCCAGCTTTTTTCGGTGGCCAGCTTCTACAAGATGCTTTCGATNAAGCCGCGTGGACGTCATGTGATCCGCTTCTGTGAGAGCGCGCCCTGCCATGTGGTCGGCGGCGGCGAGGTTTTTCAAGCCCTCAAGGATCGCCTCGGCATCGAAGAGGGCCAGACCAGCGCAGATAAACGCTGGACGNTGGAGACCGTGAGCTGCCTGGGTGTGTGCGCCGTCGGCCCGGTTCTGCTGGTCGATGAGGACATGTACGGTAATGTGACCCCGGAAAAACTTCCCGAAATCCTGGCGCGTTACCCATAGGAGGAAATCGATGAAAGCTGTTCGATCCATGGTGCTTGTTTCCAGCGACCCAATGAGCATGGAGCTTGGCGCCCAACGCGTCTTCCATCGTCTGCAAGAAGAGATCGTGGCTTTCGATCTCCAGGATGAGGTAGCGCTCTCGATGGTGGGAAACGTTGGCCGGCATGATGCGGTACCGTTGGTCATTGTCTACCCCGAAGCGGTCATCTACGGTCCGGTCCATCCGGAGGATGTGCACACTCTGGTCGAGGAGCACCTGTATAAAGGTAATGTGGCGGCCAGTCTGCTGGCTTCACCCCACGAACTCCACGGGCGCATCGCCTGGCTGTCGGCCCGCCGTGGTACCCTGCCCGCCGAGCGCCGCATCGTCCTTGAGCGCGCTGGATTGATCGACCCTGAGGATATCCGGGATTACATCCTTCACGATGGCTATCAGGCGCTAGGCAAAGCGCTGACCGAGATGACGCCCGCCGAGGTGATTAAAACGTTGGAAGAATCGGGTCTGCGCGGGCGAGGCGGAGCAGGTTTCCCCACCGGGATGAAATGGCGCTTCGTTTCTAAGGCTCCCGGCGAGAAGAAATTCGTCATCTGCAACGCCGACGAGAGCGAACCCGGCACGTTCAAAGACCGCCTGGTGCTTGAAGGCGACCCTCACGCCATCATCGAAGCAATGGCCATCGCCGGATATGCCATCGGCGCTCAGGAGGGCTATATCTACGTCCGGGGCGAGTATGCTTTGGCGCAGCAACGCCTGGNTAAAGCGATCGCCCAGGCTCACGAATTGGGTCTGTTAGGAGAGCACTTATTTGGATCGAATTTCAGCTTCGAGATCCATCTTCATTCTGGAGCAGGCGCTTATATCTGCGGCGAGGAGACCGCGCTGATCGAATCCATCGAGGGTAAGCGGGGCGAACCCCGCTCGCGACCACCTTATCCCACGACCTACGGCTTATGGGGATGCCCGACGGTAGTCAATAACGTCGAGACTCTGGCCAACGTGCCTGCCATTTTGCGCAACGGAGCCTCCTGGTTTCGCAGCATTGGAACTAGCAGCAGCCCAGGCACCAAGGTATACACGATCCTGGGCAACGTCAACGCAAGAGGCGCGATCGAGGTGCCCATGGGCATCACCCTGCGCGAGGTCATTGCTATTTATGCAAAAGGCATGGCAAACGATGCGTCCTTCAAGCTGGCCCAGACGGGTGGTTCAAGCGGCTCGATCGTGCCAGCCAGCCTGCAGGATACACCCATGGACTTCGATTCGTACAGCCGAGCGGGCGTTGCCTTAGGTTCGGGCGCCCTGTTGATTTGCGATGAAAACACCTGCGTAGTAGATCTGGCCAGGACGCTGCTCAACTTTTTCCGCAAAGAGAGTTGCGGCAAGTGTACTCCGTGCCGTGTTGGCACTCAGCGCGCTTATCAGATCCTCACTGGTATCGCCGCAGGTATGGGGAGCATGCGCGATCTGGACGATCTTGCGTTGCTCAGCCGGAATATGTCTCAGCTTTCCAATTGTGGCCTCGGCCAAACCGCCGGCTCGCCATTGCGGGATATCCTCGCCCATTTCCGTGCCGAGGTTGAGGCGCACATCAAGCTCAAAGTCTGTCCAACTGGCGTTTGCGCGATCAACAAGCGAGCAGTCGAGACGCCAACCCCGGTACTGGATTGAAATCGACCCTTTGAGAGGACGATCATGCTCAACATGACGATTGACGGCAAGCAAATTCAGGTCTCCGAAGGGACAACCGTGCTTCAAGCCGCCCGCCAGGCCGGCATACCCATCCCAACCCTGTGCGATCATCCCAATCTGAAGCCCTATGGCGGTTGCCGGTTATGTCTGGTTGAGATCGAAGGCATGCGCACGCCCCAAACTTCCTGCACCATGCCAGTGACCAACAACATGGTAGTGCGTACGGACAGTGAGCAGATCCACGAAGCGCGCAAATACGTCCTCACGCTGCTTTTCAGTGAGCGCAATCATTTTTGTATGTATTGTCAGGAAAGCGGTGGGGATTGCGAACTGCAGAACGCCGCGTATAAGCAAGAGATGACGCACTGGCCTCTCCAGCCGACCTGGACACCATACCCGCTCGACGCGTCCCACCCGTACTTCGTCTTAGAACACAACCGCTGCATACTCTGCCGCCGTTGTGTACGCGCCTGTGGCGAGTTGGTGGGGAATTTCACCCTCAGCATCCAAGAACGCGGCGCGAACAGCCTTGTGGTAGCCGATTTTGGCGTCCCGCTGGGGGAAAGCTCGTGCATCTCGTGTGGTACGTGCGTGCAAATTTGTCCCACTGGAGCGCTGATCGACCGGGAGAGCGCATACCGCGGCCTTGAGGCACAGTTAACCAAGGTTAAGAGCGTTTGCACCGCCTGCAGCCTGGGATGCACCGTAGACCTGCTCACCCGCGACAACCATCTGGTGCGCATCGAAGGTGATTGGGATGCGCCTATCAACTCTGGTGTGCTGTGCGAGGCCGGCCGGTATCTACCCCTCAGGGAGGAACGTGAGCGAGTGCTGACGCCGTTGGTGCGCGAGAATGGCTTCCATAAACCCGTCACATGGGAAGAAGCCCTCGATCGGATCGCTTCCAGGCTCCGCCTGCTAGCTGGCATGAATGGCAAGGGGGTGGCGGCGGTTGCTTCCACTCGCCTCAGCATAGAAGCCCTGGCATTATTCAAGAGCATATTCGCCGAGACTCTCGGATCTCAGATGGTTACCTCCGTTGAAGAGGGTGCAACCACATCGGCGGCTGCCCGGGTAGCGCGTGAGTTGGGCCGTCCCTTCGAGGGAGGCCTGGATGCCTTGAAAGATGCCGACTGCATCCTGATAGCCGGCACCGATCTGGCCAGAGAGCATCAGGTAATGGGTTTTCTGGTCAAACGTTCCATTCCCAGGGGCGCCCACCTGATTACCATCGGAAGCGCCGGTGAGGCTATCGAAGAACGCGCAGACGTTGCCATCAAACCCGGGTTTGGTGACATTGGCGATGTGTTCCGCGCAATCCAGACGTCGCTCACGACCGGGGATGGCAATAAAACCCATAGCAACCCTGACGCGATGAAGACGGGCATCTCTTCCGACGAGATCGAAGCAGCCGCAGAGCTATTGAAGCATGCTCGCAAGCCTGTTTTCATTTACGGAGCAGAGCTCACGCCCAGTGATCTGAAGGCGCTGCTCGCTCTGGCCCGGTTTGCCGGCGCTTTGGACGAGGGTCGTTCGAGCGTGCTGAGCCCCAAGGGGGGCGCCAACAGCCTGGCGGCTTCGGCGCTCGGCCTGGAGCATCCCTTTTCGCTCAATGGTCATCAGGCAGTTTTCGTCGCGTTGGGCGACGATCAGCTCAGCCAGGAGCAGATCGGCCGTTTAGAAGGGGTTCCCTTCCTAGTGGCGCAATGTGCATATCACTCCCCACTCACCGCCATGGCCGACGTCGTCCTGCCGGCAACCACCTGGGCTGAAGAGGACGGGCGTTTCGTCAACCTGGAAGGGATTGTCCAGAGCGCACACGCAGCGCTGGTTCCCCCGCGCGACGTCTGGAGCAACCGGGCTATTCTGGAAGCGTTGGCTGCCCGTCTGGGGGCGAAACCTGCGACTGATTGGAAGAAAATACTGAGCGAGGCAGTCACGCCGGTCAAGATTATCGTTGAGTGAACCTGCGATATAGACCACAGCGCTGAGAAACGGAGAATGGAATGGCTAAACCTAAGATTTCGACGGATTGGATGGCCGGCTGCGCCGGCTGTCATATGTCCTTGCTGGATATCGACGAACGCATCATCCAAATCGCCGAGCTGGTTGATATACGAGCAACCCCCATCACGGATCTAAAAGAGCCGGATGTCAACGGCGTCGACGTGGGCGTGCTCGAGGGCAGCGTCAACAACAGCGCCAATGAAGAGGTGGCTGTGCGCATGCGCAAGCGCTGCAAGATACTGGTCGCGCTGGGCGATTGCGCCGTATTTGGCGGCGTGCCTGCCATGCGTAATTTCTTTTCATTACAGGAAGCTCTGCGCCGGGCCTACGTCGAGACGGAGAGCACCGACGCCGAGGGTCAGATTCCCTCCGACCCAGAACTGGCCGCTCCTACGAAAGTGCGTGCGCTCAATGAAGTCGTACCGGTGGACGTGTTCGTGCCTGGCTGCCCGCCCGACCCGGATACCATCTTCTATGTGCTGAGCGAGCTGGCCCAGGGCCGTATGCCCGTTTTGAAGGATGACAGGCTCCACTGGCATTGATGGAGAAAAGCAGATGGGCACACAAAAAATTACTATAGAACCAGTCACACGCATCGAAGGCCATGCCAAAGTGACCATTCACCTGGATGAGAATGGCGAGGTGGAGCGCGCCTACCTGCACGTGAATGAATTCCGCGGTTTCGAAAAGTTCTGCGAAGGGCGCATGGTTTTCGAGATGCCGATGATCACACCGCGCATTTGCGGCATCTGTCCGGTGAGTCATCACCTGGCGGCGGCAAAAGCCGCCGATGAAGTATACGGCTGCCCACCTCCCCGCCCCGCCAGCCTGCTCCGCGAGCTGATGCACATGGGCCAAATCATCCAGAGCCACGGCATGCACTTCTTCGAGCTGGCCGGCCCAGATCTTTTACTTGGTTTCGACGCCGACCCCGCCGTACGCAACGTCGTTGGGCTGATCCAGGTCGATCCGTCTCTGGCGCTTAAGGCGATCAACCTGCGTAAGTTTGGTCAGAACATTATTTATCTTCTGGGCGGTCGACGGGTGCACCCGAACTTCGCCATTCCAGGCGGCGTGAACAACGTCCTCAAGCCTGCTGATCGCGACGCGATCCTGTCCGGCGTGGATGAAGCGATCGCAACTCTTCGCGCCGGGTTGAAGATCATGAAGGATTGGGCCGAAATAAACCGGGCCGAGGTGGAACGCTTCGCTGTCTTCCCCACCGGCTATATGGGCCTGATTGCTTCGGACGGAGGCCTCGAGCTGTATGAAGGTAACGTCCGCCTGATCGATGCTCAAGGTGCTCAGCTCGAGCGCTTCGAAGGGCGCCAATATTTAGATTACATCGCCGAACACGTCGAGAACTGGTCTTATCTGAAATTCCCTTACTACAAGAAGATGGGCTTTCCTCAGGGCGTCTACCGGGTCGGACCGCTTGGACGGCTGAATGTGGCCGCCCACATCAGCACCCCGTTGGCGAACGAAGAGATGAAGACCTTCAAGGTGCTCAATGGGGGCAGGCCGGTTGAAAACACCTTGTACTACCACTATGCCCGCCTGATTGAAGCTGTTTTTGCCGCCGAACGGGTGAAAGTGCTCTTGGACGATCCCGACATCCTCAGCACAGAAATCCTCAATACCAGCAGGGATTTTAAAGGCGAGGGTGTAGGTGTATTGGAAGCCCCGCGCGGCACGCTCTTTCACCATTATTGGGCGGACTCATCCGGCCAGCTTCAGCGAGTGAACCTGATCGTCGCCACCGGCCACAACAACTGGGCCATGAGCAAGGCGGTGGACAGCGTCGCCAGGAGTTACGTGAAGGGCGCCGAAATTCGTGAGGGGCTGCTCAACCGGGTGGAAGCCGCCGTGCGTGCGTACGATCCGTGCCTGTCTTGCTCCACACACGCGGTGGGACAGATGCCATTGGCGGTAGAGGTCTACAATCCGTCCGGCGATCTGGTGCGCTCGCTGCGCCGCGATTAGGCCTGTCCAATATCCATTTGTTTAGCTGAGGGAACGGGCGATGCCCGGCTGCGCGCCGGGCCTCACTATTTTGGCTTGCGATATCAACGGTTGTCATCAGAATGGCAGCAACTACATTGATCCTCGGATTCGGCAATCTTGACCGTCAGGACGACGGAATCGCCTGGCACATCCTGCGCGGGCTGGCGGAACTTTTAGGGCGGCCAGCGCCGGATGAGGCGCTCGAGTTCGGCGCACCTGGCGAGGACCCGACCCTGGCTTTTGTCCTGCAACTCACCCCCGATCTGGCTGAGATCTTGGCGGGTTTTCAGCGCGTCTGTTTCGTCGACGCCCACACCGGTGAGATGCTCGATGAAGTGAGCTTTCAGCCCATCCAGCCAGCTTTCCAGCTATCCCCTTTTACCCATCACCTTACCCCGCAGACGCTGCTTTCCCTTACGGAAAACCTGTACTCAGGGCGACCGCAGGGCTGGCTTCTGGCAGTGCGCGGATACGAATTCGGTTTCGGCCAGGAACTGTCCCCTCGAGCCGCAGAGCTGGCGCAGGAAGCCGTGCGCACACTCTTCCGCTGGTGCAAAAGCGATCTTAACCCCAACGGAGGAAAGAGCGTGGCCAGCGGTTAAATTTCAAGATGAATAATGCCAAACCAGGGTTACCGCTTGATGACAAATAGCCCCGCAGTGTATGACGGAATTCACTTATGAAGTCGATGGAAGAATGATAAAAATGGGTATAAACTGGCGTGGACTAGACAGCCGGAGAGGAAATGCATGTATCAGCAGGAAGAAATCATTAAGGTCTTACAGGCGATCCCCTGGTTTCACGAACTGAAAGCGTTCCACATCGAGAAACTGGCCGACATCGCCCACATCCAAAATATCAACGCTGGTGAAGAGTTGTTCGCCGAGGGCGGCAAAGAGGATTACCTCTATATCATCATCGAAGGCCAGATCGCTTTGGAAATGTTCGTGCCTACCCGCGGTAATTTACGCATCTTTACCGGTGAAGCCCTGGATATCCTGGGTTGGTCCACGCTCACCCCGGTGGTGCGCTATCGCACCTCAAGCGCGCGCGCACTGGTTCCTAGCCGGCTGATCGGTCTGGATGCGGATGGATTGAAACGCCTGTGCGAGGAAGACCACGAGTTTGGCTATGTGATCATGAAACGGGTAGCCAATGTGGTCGCCAGCCGCTATCTGACCATGCGTCTGCAGCTATTAGACTTGATCGCGCATACAGGCGCCGAGGAGCTGACGCGCAAGTCCTACCTGGAATAGTCGGAAATGGACAAGGGAAACAAGTCTACATTTCCGGCGGGAATGGACACCCGCCTTTCTTAAGAGCCTATTCCGGGACAATTATCATAAAGTTTGGCAGNAAAAATGCACGAGCTGGCTGTTACGGAAAGTGTATTGAATACAGCGCTGGATCACGCCAGGAAGGTGGGCGCCCAACGGGTAACGGACGTCTATCTGCGTGTGGGCCAGCTTTCCAGCATCGTGGATGATTCAGTCCAGTTTTATTGGGATCTGATCAGCGCGGACACGCTTTGCGCGGGCGCCAAGCTGCACTTCGAACGCATCGCCGCGCGCTTTACCTGCCTGGATTGCGGAACCACGTTCGATTTACGGGATGAGCTGACCCCCTGCCCGGTCTGCGGCAGTGAGCGTATCAACCTGATCAGCGGCGACGAGTTTTACCTGGACGCCATCGAGGTCGTCACACCTGAGGAGGAAACCGTATGAGTGTTCAGCGTGTACCACTGGTGGAAAAGATTCTGAGCGCGAACGACCAGCTTGCCGGTCAAAATCGCACCCGTTTCGATGCGGCGCGCGTGTTCGCCGTAAACCTGATGGCCGCGCCAGGCGCCGGTAAAACCAGCCTGATCCTGCGCTCCATCCAGATGCTCTCATCCGAGCTGCGCCTGGGCGTGATCGAGGGCGATACCGCCCCGGTGACCATCGACTCTGAAAAGGTAACCGCGGCCGGCATTCCCGCCGTGCAGATCAACACCGGCGGAGAATGCCACCTGGATGCAGTGATGGTCAATGAAGCCCTGCCCAAATTAAAATTAGACGACCTGGATCTGGTGATCGTCGAAAATGTGGGCAATTTGATCTGCCCGGCCGCATTCAGCCTCGGNACTCACGCCAGTGTGGTAGTCGCCAGTGTGCCNGAGGGTGACGACAAGCCGTACAAATATCCCAACATTTACCGCGGCATCGATGCGCTGGTGCTCAACAAGATTGACCTACTACCCTACATCGATTTCAACCTCGATTATTTTCGCCGCGGGGTGGAAATGCTGAACCCGGGCGTGATGTTCTTCCCTCTCTCCTGCAAAACCGGCCAAGGCCTGCCGGCCTGGATCGATTGGCTGAAATCTGGAGCGCTGGAGAGGAAAGCTTGAGGATCGGCCTTGAANGTCTCCGGCCTTAAGATCTATGTGCGCGGAATCGTGCAGGGGGTGGGATTCCGGCCATTTGTTTACCATCTCGCCACGCGCATGCATCTGACNGGTTGGGTACGCAACACGTCTTCCGGCGTGGAGATTGAGGTGAATGGTCCGGAGGCCATGCTGCAAGCTTTCGTCAAAGCTATCCGCAGCGAAGCTCCGCCCCTGGCGCGCATCGACGCCCTCGAAAGTCATCCTGTCCCGCCAAACGGCCTGAAGCGTTTCGAAATTCAGTCCAGCCAGCCGCAGCCGGGCGAGTTTCTGCCCGTATCGCCGGACATATCGATCTGCTCAGATTGTCAGCGTGAGCTTTTCGATCCACACGACCGACGTTACCGCTATCCTTTCATTAACTGCACCAACTGCGGCCCACGCTATACCATCATAAAGGACATTCCCTACGACCGCCCCAACACGACCATGGCTGGCTTCAGCATGTGCGCGGATTGCCAGGCAGAATACGACGACCCGGCCGACCGACGCTTCCATGCTCAGCCGATCGCTTGCCCGGCTTGCGGGCCGCAGCTTTCTTTCGTCGCTGCCGGACACGTCCTGGCGGAACGCGAAGAAGCCCTGAGTTTGTCCCGCCGCTGGTTGAAGGAGGGCAAGATCCTGGCGATAAAGGGCCTGGGGGGTTTTCACCTGGCCTGCGACGCTTCCAACAGATCGGCGGTGGCCGAACTTCGCCGCCGAAAACAGCGCAGCGACAAACCCTTCGCACTAATGGCTTTTGATCTGGCCGCCGTCGAGCGCCATTGTTTGGTTTCAGAGGTTGATCGCGAGTTATTGCTTTCGCGTCAGCGACCGATTGTCATTCTCGAGCGCCGCCCGGAATCCAGCGTCGCCAGCGAGGTTGCTCCTTATCAGCATACCCTCGGCGTGATGCTGCCCTACACGCCGCTCCATCTCCTCTTGCTCGAGCCAGAAGAGGGCTTCCCAGAAATGTTTGTGATGACCAGCGGCAACCTGAGCGAAGAACCGATTGCTTACCGCGACGACGAAGCGCTCCAGCGCCTGGAGCCCCTGGCGGACGGTTTCCTGCTCCACAACCGGCCCATCCACATGCGCGTGGATGATTCGGTCCTGCGGACAGCAGCCTCTGGACCGTATTTCGTACGCCGTTCGCGTGGCTACGCCCCCGACCCTCTGCGCCTGCCATTCCAGGTTCCACCTATCCTGGCGGCCGGCGCCGAACTCAAAAACGCCTTCTGCCTGACGCGAGACAACTACGCCTTTTTCAGCCACCACATTGGCGACCTGGAAAACTTCGAGACGCTGACATCCTACGAAGAAGGCATCGCGCACCTGGAAAGATTGTTCCGCATCCACCCGCAGGCGCTGGCGGCCGATCTGCACCCCGATTATCTCTCCACCCGCTATGCGCAGGAGCGCTCTCTGCGCGAGGACCTGCCCGTGGTGCAGGTGCAACATCATCACGCCCACCTGTCTGCCTGTCTGGCCGAAAACGGCGTGCCGGAAGACGGAATGGCCATCGGCTTGATCTTCGATGGCACCGGCCTGGGAACGGACGGAGCCATCTGGGGCGGCGAGGTTCTGTTAGGTGGATACCGCCGGTATAGCCGCAGGTGGCACCTGAAATACGTCCCCCTTCCCGGCGGAGATATGGCTATACGAAAACCTGCTCGCATCGCCCTCGCCCATCTTTTCGCCGCTGGCATCGAATGGGACGCAAACTTGCCTCCGGTAGCCGCGCTTCCCGCTGGCGAACGCACAACCCTGCGCGCCATGCTCGAGCGCGGCCTGAACTCACCACCCACTTCTTCAATGGGCCGATTGTTTGACGCCGTCTCCGCGCTGATCGGCGTGCGCCAAGAAGTTAATTATGAAGGGCAGGCGGCCATTGAGCTCGAGCAAATCGCCGACCCGACCGAGCAGGGCGATTACCATTTTGATACTCAGCGCGGGATCATTGATCCGGCGCCGGTGCTGGTCTCCTTGCTGCGTGATCGGTCGAAGGGTGTATCGGTACCTGTTCTGGCTGCTCGCTTCCACAACGCGCTGGTGCATCTCGTCCTGGAGTTGTGCGAGAGCATCCGCACAGAATACGGATTGGATACCGTCGCACTCAGCGGCGGCGTGTGGCAGAATGTCTTTCTTCTGGAAAGGTCGCTTAGAGCCTTGCAGGAGGCTGGCTTTACGGTCCTGATTCACCGTCTACTGCCGCCGAACGACGGATGCATCGCCCTCGGACAGGCGGTGGTCGCCGCTCAGACGCTGGGACATGCTTAGAAGCGGCCATTGATTGGATGGAAAGGAAGGAAATATGTGCCTGGGTGTTCCCGGTAAGATCATCGAGATATATATCTCTGGCACGCTGCACATGGGCAAGGTGGATTTTGGCGGCGTGGTGCGTGAAGCCTGCCTCGAAGCGCTGCCCGAAGCTCAGGTGGGTGATTATGTCATCGTCCATGCTGGCTTCGCCCTCAATGTTCTCAGCGAGGAGGAAGCCCAGGCCAGCCTGGAAGCCCTGCGAGAGCTGGCCGAAATCGAAGCCCAAATGGATTCCTCTGGCGATGATCAGTGAGTTAAGTAACAAAGTGTTGACGACTGAAGATTGAAAATGATTTACATAGACGAATTTCGCGATGCCCGTCTGGTGCGGAGTGTGGCGGAGGAGATCCGCCGTAGCGTGACCCGACCATGGGTCATCATGGAAATATGCGGCGGGCAGACCCATGCCATCCTCCAACACGGCCTGGACCAGCTTCTCCCTCCCGAAATCGAGCTGGTTCACGGTCCAGGCTGTCCGGTGTGCGTTACCTCGCTTGAGCTGATCGACAAAGCGATTGCCATCGCCTCCCGGCCGGATGTGATCTTCACCTCTTTCGGGGATATGTTGCGTGTTCCGGGATCGCGCGGTGATCTGTTCTCGGTGCGAGCATCCGGTCGCCAGGTGCGGGTGGTCTATTCGCCTCTAGATGCAGTCAAAATCGCCCAGGAAAATCCCGACAAGCAGGTGGTCTTCTTCGCCATCGGCTTCGAGACCACTGCTCCCCCCAATGCCATGAGTGTGATCCAGGCAAAAGCGCTCGGCTTACAGAATTTTTCGCTGCTGGTCTCCCATGTATGCGTTCCACCCGCCATGCACGCCATCCTGAGCTCGCCCACCAATCGGGTGCAGGGCTTTTTGGCGGCCGGACACGTTTGCACGGTGATGGGATACTGGGAATATGTGCCCATCGCGCAGCAATATCGTGTACCCATCGTGGTGACCGGCTTCGAGCCGCTGGATTTGCTGCAGGGTGTATTGAGCTGCGTACGCCTTCTGGAAGCCGGCGAAAGCACAGTCGAAAACGCCTACCCGCGCGCAGTGACCTACGAAGGCAATCTCGCTGCCCAGGCGCTCATCCAGCGCGTCTTCCGCCCGGTGGATCGCAACTGGCGCGGCATCGGCCCGATAGCGATGAGCGGCCTAGGCCTGCGCGAGGAGTTCGCCTTTTACGACGCCGAACGCCGCTTCGATGTCGGCGACATCAAGACGCAGGAATCAACCGTCTGCATCGCTGGACAGGTGCTGCAAGGGGTGAAGAAACCGCCGCAATGCCCGGCTTTTGGCAGCCTGTGCACGCCGGAAAACCCCCTGGGCGCCACGATGGTATCCTCCGAGGGCGCCTGCGCAGCCTATTACCGTTACGCAAGAACCTGATCATCTTTGTCGTATTTCCTTGCGCCGCCCCAAATGTAGTATACTTTCGCCGTTATCAAAGGCCTATCCGCCATGACTGATACCCGAGCCGATTTTGAAGGGGCAGTATGCCCTGTGCCGCTCAGCCATAAGGACCAGATTGTGATTGGCCACGGCAGCGGCGGTAAGATGACCCACGACCTGATCAAGGGTGTGTTCCACTCGCGACTGTCGAACCCAGCCCTGCTCGCCGGGAACGACGCGGCCACCCTCACCCTGCCCCCTGGAGCCAGGCTGGAAGGCCGGCTGGCCATCTCAACCGATTCGCATATCGTCAGCCCGCTGTTCTTTCCGGGCGGGGACATCGGTCGCCTGGCCGTTTCCGGCACGGTCAATGACGTGTGCACTTCTGGCGCGATCCCTTTGTTCTTAACTGCCGGTTTCATCCTGGAGGAAGGTCTGCCTGTCGAGACCCTCGAACGGGTGGCCCAATCCATGGCGGACACGGCTGCCGAGGCCGGCGTGGAAGTGGTCGCGGGTGATACCAAAGTTGTGGAGAAGGGCAAGGCCGACGGTCTTTTTATTAATACCGCCGGCGTCGGATGGATACCAGCAGGGCGTGAGATCGGCGGAGAACTGGCCCGGCCCGGCGATGTCATCCTGCTCTCCGGCCCAATCGGTGACCACGGCATCGCCGTGCTGGCTGCGCGCGGCCAACTGGGCCTTGAGACCAACATTCAATCCGATGTCGCCCCGCTAAATGGTTTGATCCACAGCCTGCTTGCCGCCGCGCCGCATACCCACGTCTTGCGCGACCCGACCCGCGGCGGCCTGGCAACCACCCTGAACGAGATCGCCGTTCAAAGCAACGTCTGCCTGTGGCTCGAGGAGGCGGCCGTCCCGGTGCGGCCGGAGGTGCGCGCCGTTTGCGAGTTGTTAGGCTTTGATCCGCTCTACATCGCCAACGAAGGCAAGTTGGTAGCTGTCGTTCCACCGGAAGAGGCCGATGCCGCACTGGCCGCCATGCGCAGCCACCCGCTGGGAAACCAGGCGGTGCAAGTGGGTGAAGTGCGCGCTGATCCGCAGCGCCGCGCCCTGCTGCACACCTCCATCGGCGGCACGCGCGTGCTGGATATGCTGGCCGGCGAGATGCTTCCCCGTATATGCTAGAGCAAGGATCTACAAGTCTTATATCAGTGAGGAGCCATGAAATTCGAATACAGGGAAACTACCAATGATTTGCAGACCCGCATCGATATCCACAATAAATACGGCAGCCGTGACATCGACCAATGGATGTTAGACCTGCTCAAGTTGCAGAAGAATTCGCGCATTTTGGACGTCGGTTGCGGCGCAGGTAAGCAGGTATTGTCATTCTACAGATATCTCGAGGGCCAGGCCGACATCACCGGAGGGGATGTCAACCCCGAGCTTTTGGAACAAGCCCGCCAGGAAAGCGAGCGCCGGGGTGCGAACGTGCGTTTCACCGATCTGGATTTCAATAAGCGCTTCCCTTTCGAAAACGATCAATTCGATCTGGTGTCCTGTTGTTTCGCCATTTACTACGCGGACGACATACCTTTCACGATTCGCGAGATGCACCGGGTGACCAAGCCGGGTGGTCGTCTATTCACTACCGGACCGATGCCGGAAAACAAGCAGGTTTTTTATGAAATAATCACCGACGCCACCGGCAAATCCATCCCTCCCATGCCAGGCTCTTCCCGTTATGCCAGCCTAATTCTGGACACGATCCGCTCAATCTTTTCGAGCGTTGAGGTTCACATCTTCGAGAACCCCTTGACGTTTAACGAGGTCAAACCTTTCCTGGATTACACGCGAGCCTCCCTTTCCGAGGACCGCAAGCTATGGAGCAGTTTCTTTCAGGGCAAGGAAGAATTCGAGGGGATCATGAAGCAGATCGAAGAAGTAGCCGAATACCGCCTGCTGCGCGATGGCGAGCTGGTCATGACCAAAGTGGTGGGCGGGTTCGTCGCCACCAAGTGATCGCCATGAACCGGGATATGATCTTTTACGGCAAGCGCATATGTTTCATCGGCGCACACCCCGACGATATTGAGCTGGGTTGCGGGGCGTTGATCGCTCACATCCGTGAACACACCGATCTGCTGTGCGTCACCCTTTCCGATAACCAGAAGAACCCGGCGCTTAAAAATGTGGTCAATGAGCTCTATCGCAGCATGGCGGTGCTGGGTGTGCCGCGCGATAAAGTGGTCGTGGGCACTTTCGAGACCCGGCGTTTCCCTCACGCTCGTCAGGAGATCCTTGAATACCTGATCGACCTGAACCGCAGTTATGCGCCGGAGATCGTTTTCGTCCATACCCGCGCTGATCTGCACCAGGATCACGCCACGGTGACCGAAGAGGCGCTGCGCGCCTTCCGTGGCACGACCGTGCTGGGCTTCGACGTGCTGCGCTCCAGCTATGGTTTCTTTCCCAATTTCCTGGTGGAAGTGTCCGAAGCGGATGTGGAGAAAAAAATCGAGGCCCTGGCTCAATACGAAACCTACGCGAGCAAATATTACTTCGATCCCGCCGTCACCCGCGCCACGTTGATCCGCCACGGCGCGCTGGCCGAGCGCCCCTTCGCCGAGGGGTTCGACACCCTCAGGATCGTGGGCGCGTTTGGCTGCCCAGGCTAGAAGACAGCGACCTCGGTTTTCTAAGGTCAGATACGGTCATGCCTTGCAGTCATTCATCTCTGCGAGGCATATTCAATTTAATATAGAAATGATTGTCTTCCAGCAAAAGGGAAATGGGCATTTATTCGCTGACCGGGACGCCGATCTCGATCTGGCCGTCCACCACGCGCACCGGATAAGCCGGTGTGTCAATTACGGCTGGCAGGGTTAAAGCTTTGCCGGTGCGCACGTCGAACCGGGCTCCATGTCGGGGGCAGGTGACCTCGTAACCGTTCAGCTCGCCATCACCGAGCGGGCCTTCATCGTGCGTGCAGACATCGCCGATGGCGTACAGGTGTCCGGCGATATTGAACACCACGATAGGCCGCCCATCGATCTCAAGGAAAAGCCGCTCGCCATTGGGCAACGCCTCGACCGGCGCGATGGCATAAAACACACATTCTTTCTCGTCAAGTTTGGTGTAATTGAAATTCATCCTCGGTCCCCCGCGAACTAGCCCTCGACCAGACTGTCATCCGCCTCCCCAAGACCGTACACGCCTGCTTTGAGCACCTTAAGCGGCAGCAGGGCGCATTTCAGGCGCACCGGTCCGAGCTCGATCCCTAACAGATCAAGCACATCCTGTTTCTGCAGTGCTTTAATCTCGTCAACCGTTTTGCCCACCACTGTATCGAGCAGTAGATCGGCCGAAGCTTGTGAGATGGCGCAGCCATGGCCGTTGAATACCGCTTTAGACACCCTGCCCTGCTCATCCAGGGTCAGATCAATGCGGATATGATCACCGCACAGAGGGTTCTCGTCCTCGAAGGTAATGTCATGCGGTTCAAGAACCCCGCGGTGGAGCGGGTTTTTATAACGGTCGATGATGACTTCGCGATAAAAATCGTCCACAGTCGCCTCAATGTCCGGAAAATTTACGGCTCCGTTCGCCCGCCTACGCCCCGAACATGCGTTTGACTTTGTAAATGCCCTCCACCAGGCGATCCACTTCGTCTACGCGATTGTACAAGTAAAAACTGGCCCTCGAGCTGGCCGGAAGGCCATATTTTTCGTGCAGTGGCATGGCGCAGTGATGTCCTGCGCGGATGGCGATGCCGCTGCTGTCCAGAATCTGGGCCACATCGTGCGGATGGATGTCCTCAAGGGAAAAGGACACCACGCCACCCTTGTGATCGGCCGAGGTTGGCCCGAGCAAGTGCAGAGAAGGGATTTCTTCCAGGCGCTCCATCGCATAGGAGGTGACCATCTGCTCGTGCTCGGCAATTGCCTCCATTCCCACTGCGCTCAGGTAATCCACCGCTGCCCCGAAACCGACCGCCTCGGCAATGGCCGGCGTGCCAGCTTCGAACTTGTGCGGCACCTCGTTGGGCGTGAAGTTGCGCAGGTAGACCCGCTTGATCATATCCCCGCCACCCAGGAACGGGGGCATGCTCTCCAGAAGATCCCGTCGCCCATACAGCGCGCCAATGCCAGTCGGCCCGCACATCTTATGGGCCGAGAAGGCCAGAAAGTCCGCTTCAAGCTCCTGGACATTGACCGGAAAATGCGGCACAGCCTGGGCGCCATCGACCAGCGCAATCGCCCCAGCGCGGTGAGCCTGCGAGATGATTTCCTTCGCTGGCGTAATCGTTCCCAAGACGTTGGACATGTGTGTGAAAGCCACCAGCTTCGGCTTCAGATCCAGCAGGCGGAGATATTCTTCCAAGTCCAGGCGTCCGTCCATGTTAATGGGGATGAATTCCAGGCGCAGTGACTTCTCCGCCGCCAGCATCTGCCAGGGGACCAGATTGGAGTGGTGCTCCATCTCGGTCAGAATGATCACATCACCGGCTTTCAGGTTGGCGCGCCCCCAGGTCTGCGCGACCAGGTTGATCGCTTCGGTAGTATTGCGGGTAAAGATGACCTGGCGCGCATCGGGAGAGCCAATAAATGCAGCCACGCGTGCCCGCGCCTCTTCATAAGCCGCCGTGGCCTCCTCAGCCAGCGTGTGGAGGCCACGATGGATGTTCGCGTTTTGTCGGCGATAAAACTCATCCATGGACTGGATCACGACCGTCGGTTTTTGGGAAGTGGCGGCCGAATCCAGATAAATCAGCGGGATGCCGGGCCGCACCTCGCGGCTCAGGATGGGAAAATCGGCTCGGATGCGGTCAACGTCCAGCATGGCAAATAAGGACTCGTGATGTTTTTACCAGTTCATTCGGCATTGGCAATCGCCCTGGTCTGCTTCTTCTGCGGGAAGCGGATATGAGGGGAATTAACCGGGAACCAGAGGATGTGATCCGGCACCATCCACCCATCGGTCAAGAACACATTTGAGCGAAACTGGACGGCGACCATTTTCGCGTCCACCTGCACCACAATCCCTTTCAGCCAGCCTCGCACCCGCTGCCCATTCTTCTCGTGATCACAATAGACTTCAACCTGATCGCCTACATCGTAAATTTTCTCGGATTCTGGCGATTTCATGAACGGAACATGGCTTGCCATTCTTTCTCCTGCGGTTTCACGGATTTGACAGGTAATCATTTAATTTTACACCAACCTGTCAAGCCTCTTGTTATTCGTTTACTACCATTCCTTCCATCTTCTCATGAATGGCCTGCTGGAACCGCTGTCGCACTCCTTCGAAGGGGATGCGCTGCATGATCGGATCGAAAAAGCCCTCTACGATCAATCTTTCGGCCTCGCCTTTGGGCAGGCCTCGGCTGCGCAGATAGAATATCTGCTCCTCATCGACCTTTCCAACCGTGGCGCCGTGCGTGCAGCGCACGTCGTCGGCCAGAATTTCCAACCCCGGGATCGAATCGGCGCGTGCATTCGGGCTGAGCACCAAATTGCGGTTAGCCTGATAGCCATCAGTCTTTATCGCTCCAGGAGCGACATAAATCATGCCCTGCCAGACGGAGCGGCTTTTTCCAGAAAGGGCGCCTTTGAAAAGCAAATCGCTGGTGGTACGCGGCGCCAGATGGTTCTGCTGGGTGTCATGATCCAGATGCTGGTTGTCATCGGTGAAATAGAAGCCGGACATGCGACCGGTTGCTCCTAACCCGACCAGATCGAGGGTGGAGAAATTCTTGGTCAGCCGGCTGCCAATGGCGCCGAAGATCCACTCGAGGTTGCCATCCCTCTCCACCTGCGCCCGCTCGTGGGTGAAATTCCATACGTGCTCGCCCCACGATTGCAGCTCGACGAAGCTCAGGTTGGCCGCTGGACCGACGTGTATCTCTACGATGCCCGCGTGAAGGGTCTGGTCTGGCCTTTCATCGGGTGAGGCGTTCTCATGCACGTAAGTCAGCGAGGCTCCTTCTTCCAGCCATATCAGCAGGTGAGAAAAAAGCGCCAGGTTCTTTCCAGGTCCCCATAACAGGCTATGTAAGGGCTTGCGGATTTCGACGCCGCGCGGAACATACAAGAACACGCCATTCTGGTAAAAGGCGCTTGCCAGAGCCGCAAATTTGCCTTCGTCGCTCTTCACGATCCGGCCCATCAACTGAGCCAGCAGCTCCGCATGGCGCTGCTCAGCGGTCTGCAGGTCAGTGAATACCACACCCTTGGCCGCCAGGTCATCATCCAAATGGCTTTGCGCACCACCCGGGACCAGGATCACCTGTCCCGCGTGGGATTCTCCCGCCACAGGTTTGAGNAGCTCCTCGGGCACTGGCGCCAGGTCCAGATAAGCGTCCTTTACCGGCGGCGTAAATAAACCAAAGGGGATGTGTGAGACATCCGTACGCCGCCAGGCCTCATCCTGGTTTGTCGGCATACCCAGAGCATTGAAGACCTGCCAAGCTTTTAACCGATAATCGCGCACGAAATTGCTCGCACTGGCCGGTATCATCTCTTCGCTCAATTGGAACCCACCTGGCGCCGGCTTTTCCTCTCGCTGTGTTCGGACAATTATTTTCGGTCTCTCCGCCATCACACTTACTTACTCCGTTTATTCTCTATTTACAAACCCGACCGATTCGATTGGGTAGCGAAGGCTTTGTTTCCTTCGCTACCCGGGATTTCGTCATCTTATCCGACTGAACCGGCCATCTGTAGCTGGATCAGCCGGTTCATCTCCACGGCGTATTCCATGGGCAGCTCTTTAACCAACGGTTCGATGAAGCCCGAGACCACCATGGTGGTTGCTTCTTCTTCGCTCAGGCCGCGGCTCATAAGGTAGAAGAGCTGTTCCTCCCCCACCTTGGAAACAGATGCTTCATGGCCGATGGTCACGTTGTCTTCATCGATTTCGATATAAGGATATGTATCGGAGCGCGCCTGCGAATCGAGCAGAAGCGCATCGCACACCACGTTGGACTTGACGTCATCCGCGCCGTTGTAAACTTTTACCAACCCGCGGTACGAAGCCCGCCCGCTGCCTTTGCTGATCGATTTGGAGGTGATCTTGCTGCTGGTGTGCGGAGCGAAGTGCAGCATCTTACCGCCGGCGTCCTGATGCTGTCCGGGACCGGCGAAAGCCATCGAAAGCACCTCTCCGTGCGCTCCTGGCTCCATCAGGTAGCAGGACGGATATTTCATCGTCACCTTGGAACCCAGGTTGGCGTCCACCCATTCCATCGTGCCGCCTTCAAATACTTTGGCCCGCTGAGTAACCAGGTTGTACACATTGGTCGACCAGTTCTGTATGGTGGTGTAGCGCACGCGCGCGCCTTTGTTGACCACGATCTCGATCACACCGCTGTGAAACGAATCAGTAGAATACTGCGGGGCGGTGCATCCTTCCACATAATGCACCTGCGCACCTTCGTCTGCGATGATCAAGGTGCGCTCGAACTGGCCGATGTTAGCCGAGTTCAGACGGAAATAAGCCTGCAGCGGTAGATCTACCTTGACGCCCTTTGGCACATAGATGAACGATCCACCCGACCAAACCGCGCTATTCAACGCAGCGAATTTGTTGTCTTCGATGGGGATCACCGTGCCAAAATACTGACGGAAGAGATCGGGATAATCGCGCAGCCCATGTTCGATGCTGACAAAGATGACGCCCAACTTCTTAAGGCTTTCCTGAATGTTGTGGTAGACCATCTCGGACTCGTACTGCGCGCCGACGCCCGCCAGAAATTTACGCTCCGCTTCAGGGATGCCCAGGCGTTCGAAGGTGTTTTTGATCGTCTCAGGCACTTCCTCCCAAGTCCGACCCTCTTTTTCGGCGGGTTTCACATAATAATAGATATCGTCCAGGTTAAGTTGAGAAAGGTCGGCTCCCCAGGTAGGCATGGGCCGCTTCATGAAGTGGTCGAGCGCCTTCAGACGGAACTCCAGCATCCACTGGGGTTCCCCCTTCATGTAGGAAATCTGCTCCACCACCTTGCGATCCAGGCCCTTGCGTGCCTTGAACACGTAGGTGTCAGGGTCGCGAAAACCATACCGATATTCACCCAATTGTTCCAGGAAATCAGCTTGCGGTCCGGCACTCATAAATTCCTCCAATAAACCGGTCTGCTGGCGGCGTAAAGATCAAAGGCAGGCGGCAGGCCGGGATGATGATGTCAGGATAGTTCAGCTTCGTACTTTTCGCGCACCCACTCATAACCGTGCTCTTCCAGGTGCAGAGCCAGCTCGGCATCGCCGGATTCAACGATGCGCCCGTTAAGCATCACGTGGACGAAGTCCGGTTTGATGTAATTGAGGATGCGCTGATAGTGAGTGATAACCAGCACCCCTAGATCGGGCCCGCGCAACGCGTTGACACCATCGGCGACGATGCGCAGAGCGTCGATATCCAGGCCGGAGTCGGTCTCATCCAGGATGGCGATCTCGGGTTTCAGCATGGCCATCTGTAGAATTTCGGCGCGCTTCTTCTCACCACCGGAAAAGCCATCGTTCAGGTAGCGCCCGGCGAAAGAAGCGTCCATCTTGAGCAGCTCCATCTTCTCTTTGAGCAGCTTACGGAATTCAGGGATAGGAATGCCTTTATCCTCGGGGTTCTCTACGCGCCGGCGGGCGTTGATAGCCGTGCGCAGGAAGTTAGCCACCGTCACGCCTGAAATCGCCACCGGGTACTGGAAGGCCAGAAATAATCCCAGGCGTGAGCGCTCATCAGCATGCAATTCCAGTATATTTTTACCTTTATATAGCACTTCCCCTCCAGTTACCTGGTACAGGGGGTGGCCCATCAGCGTGTAGGCCAGCGTAGACTTGCCAGTGCCGTTTGGCCCCATGATGGCGTGTATTTCGCCCTGCTTCACGGTCAGATTAACGCCGTTGAGAATTTGCTTGCCTTCGATAGCAACCTTTAGATCGCGAATGACCAGCTCAGACATCGATTCGGGACTCCTTTGTCCTGTTTTCTAATCACAAGTGTATTATAACTATTTATATCTACTTTATCTTACTTATTCGCAAATCTTGGCTAGTATAACATACTCGCCGACATAAGTCAATATTTAACATAAAAATCTTATATATTGACAATTTCTCATTCCGTATGGTATACTGAATACGAGTTCATTCCATTGATGAGCACCATTTATGGCTATTGATCATTTCCTATGAAAAGTACTCGAGAACGCATATTACAGACTCTCCTTACCCATCCCAATTCTACCATCAACGAAATGGCTGAAGCGGTCGGCATCAATGCGATTTCAGTGCGGCATCATTTGACCAGCCTGCAGGCCGAAGGCCTCGTCGCGGCCGAGGAGGAACGCCACGGCGTCGGACGTCCACGCCTGGTTTATTATCTAACCGAGAATGGACTGGAACATTTCCCCACCGGCTATCTGCGCCTGACCACCCGTTTGCTCGATCAGCTCAAGCAAACCCTGCCGGAGACCACCTTAAATACGATCTTCCGTCAGATGGCCGCCAATCTGACCGCCAACTACACACAAGAAGCTGAGGAAATGACCGTGGAGGACCGGCTGAATTTGATCCAGCAGCTTCTTGCTCAGGAAGGTTTCACCGTAGAGTGGGAGAAACAGGGCGATCAAATTCATATCCGCGAGATCACCTGTCCTTATTACCACGTCGGCCAGAGCCATCCTGAAGTGTGTACGGTCGACCAGACGGTGATTTCCACCGTCCTGTCCGTCCCAGCGGAAAAGATCACCTGCATCCTGCGGGGTGACACCCACTGCACCTATGTCGTGCCTTTCAGCCGCATCAACACGAAAGAGGCCATTAGCGAGAAGACGATATGAGCGAGGAAACTTCTAAAAACAGGCCCGTCTGGCAGATCGAGAGCACCCATCCGGAGCTGGCTGAATCTCTAAGGGAGGCATTGCGTGAAATCATCGACCCCGAGATCGGCCTGAACATCATCCAGCTCGGATTGGTGCGCGACGTGCAAATCGACGAGGGTGGAGCGCTGGTACGCATGATGCTGACCACCCCCTTCTGCCCATATGGTCCGGCCATGCTGGAAACCACACGGGACAAGGTTGAGGCCGTCCTGCAAAAGCCGACCCATATCGAGTTGCTGATGGAGATGTGGGACTTTTCCTATATGGAAGAGGATGCCGCCCAATCGTGGGGATTTTATTGATCCGCGCTGCTGACTATCATCCGCATTGGCACCAAAGGGCGGGGGTATAAACTTGCTCTAGGTTGCATTAACTTCCCATTTTTTGCACGCTGAAGTAGCCTGTCAGCTTCATGGCAGTGTTGAGATCGCCTTTCAAACGCAACTTGCCCTGCATATAGGCGCGCATGGCATCCAATTTGCCGGTCAGAATATCAAGACAGTCCTGCGCACTGGCTTCAAATATCAGCCTTGGGTTGGCGGCCTGGCCTGGTGAGACGGTGCATTTCTGATCCTGAATTGTCAAATACCAGTCACCACCTTCGGGGCCGGACAAATTAAATTGCACGGTTGCATCTACACCGGCGGCTTTCTCGGGTAAAAATGCTCCGGGTAGTCGTTCGATCAGTTCCTGGATCGCATGATTGGTCATGGGTTCTCCTTGCCCGTAATTGTACTATGGTGTTCGTCATGCCACAGCNTATCCAATGAGGACTACACCATCTCGTTGGCAAGGCGAAATCAAACGGCCGGCTTATCGAAAACGACCCAAGCGCTGGTTTCAATATATTTCACATTGGCGCGAACACCAGGTTGGTCCAGCAAGGCGACCATCTCATCCGCCGGACGCATGCGGCTGCGCAGGAAAAGCGCCTTCTCGACCAGGCTCAGCACCCGCACGGTCAGGCGGCGCGCATCCGGCTCGATGAGCAGAATCCGTCCCCCCGGCTGCGTCACCCGCCACAACTCGCGCAACGTCTCGGCCTGGTCGAACACGTGGTGAAAGGCATCCACCATGATCACCCGCGCGAAAGTACCGCTGGCGAAAGGTAGCCGCTCTGCCCTGGCCTGTGTGGCGTTCAATCCTTGCTTGACCCCAGCACGGCGCACCATACCGCGCGAAGGATCGGCGACCACCGTTCCGGAGGCCAGGTCGCGCAGCGCAAAGGCGACGCGTCCAGTGCCCCCGCCAGCGTCCAGCAGCCAGCCATCCACTGGGAGGCCGGCGCAGGAAATGATCTCCTCCCGGTTCTCCAGCCAGCTGGAATGGTCGAACAGTGGGGCGATCAGATCGAATAGGTCCATGAGTTTAGAGGACCAGGGATGCCACACCGCGGGCGATCAGTGCAGCCAGACTGGCGATCAAAACGGTCAGGCCGGCGATGCCCAGCATGGCTTTCCCGCCCAACTCGCGGCGTAATGCGCTCAGCGTGGCCAGGCAAGGGATATAAAAGACAACGAATACCGAGAAAGTAATCATCTGCACTGGAGTCAGCGCAGCGGCGAAACTGGCCCCACCCAACGCCTGGCGGAGCATGATCAGGGACAGCTCCTTGCGCAGAATGCCGAAAATCAGCGGCACGCCTACCTGAGACGGCAGCCCAAGCAACCAGGAGATCGGCCGCAGCATGAGGTTGAAGTACGGCGTCAGATTCAAATAGGTCAATAATGCCAGCACCGCGCTGCCGGCGATCAGCACCGGCCAAGCTTCGACGACGAAATCATGCACGCGGAACCAGGCCTTGGCCAGCACGTTGCGCAGTGTGGGCGTGCGGTATACCGGGATTTCCATAATGAGGCCGGGGGTGTCTTCAGGAATCATGCGCGACAGAATCCTACCCGTCACCGCGATGACAAACAAGTTAAACAGATAGATGGCCAGGGCAATGTTCGGACCCAGGTAGAAGGCGACCAGACCAAATACCACCGACAGGCGCGCCGCACACGGCACCAGCGTGGAGAGCGTCGCAGCCAGGAGCCGTTCGCGCGGATCGTCAAGGATGCGCGTGGACATGATCGCCGGCACGTTACAGCCATAACCCAGAATGAATGGCACGATGGCTTTGCCGTGCAAGCCCAGGCGATGCATGAGGGAATCCATGAGGAAAGCCATTCGCGGAAGGTATCCCACATCCTCCAACAGACCAAGACCAACCAGGAACGGCACCAGATAGGGCAGCACGATGGCCACCCCGCCCGAAATGCCCTGCAGTAAGCCCGCCGCCAGCGCGCCGACGAGATTTTGCCCTCCGATCAAAGGCACGAGCCATTTTTCAAGATTATCAAAAAAAGCCAATATTGGACGTTCAACCAGACTGCCAAAGCCATATACACCTTGAAAGAAGAGGTAAAGGATGGCGATCAAAGCCACGTAGCCGAAAATCGGGTGCAGCAGCACGTCATCCAAACGGTCCCGCAGGGTGAGCCTGTGTTCATGGCGCTCGACCACCTTTTCTGCCAGGCTAGCAGCCAGCGCATGGCGCTCCGCCGCCAGGACGCGGGCAGCATCCTGCCCTCGCACGTTAAGGATATGCTCCTGGGCCTCACGTGCGACTGGCAGCAGCTCCGGCAGTTCACTTGACACCCGCTGGGTGAAATGAGCGTCGCCCTCCAGCAGCATGGCCGCCATGGCTTCTCCCCTCAAAGGCGCAAATTGACCGTCGATGCCAGCAGCGATGGATTGGATGGCCTCCTCCACGTCGCGAGCATAGTTGGGGCGCGGCGGGATATGCTGGGAGCGCGCCACATTCAAGGCGGTCACAAACACATCACGCACACCGCGGCCGCGGCTGGCAACCAGCGGCAGGACCGGGGCACCCAGCAGCTCCTCCAGTTTCGGTCCGTCGATGCGCACACCCATGCGCACCGCCTCATCCATCATGTTGACAGCTATCACCAGCGGGCGACCGAGCTCGAGCAGCTCGATTGTCAGCGCCAACCCATGAAACAGATGGGTAGCGTCCAGTACATTGATAACCGCATCCACCTCGCGCGAGGCCAGGTAGTTCAGCACCTCGCGCTCGGCTGGGTTCGTCCCCTCCAGCGTGTAGGTTCCCGGCAGGTCTACAATCTCGACCACCTCGCCCAACACACGCACGCGGCTCTCGGTGTAGGACACTGTGGTGCCGGCGAAATTGCCAGTCTGAGCCTTGTAACCCGCGACCTGGTTGAACAACGTGCTTTTACCGCAGTTTGGCTGGCCGATCAGTGCGAAACGCATTCGATCTCCTCGACGACCACCCTGGAAGCAACGCCGCGGCCGATAGCGACCAGGCGGCCCTGCACATCCAGGAGCAGTGGTCCACCCAGAGGCGCCGCTCGCACGACGGTGACCGTATCACCCGGCATCAAACCGATCTGGCGAAGTTTGGCTTCCAGGCGGCGCCCCCCCTCGAATGCGGCGATGCGTACGGTCTTCCCGAAAGATGCATCTATTAAATACACCTAAACCTCAATGATGGCCAATGCTTTCATTTCAGACATATTATATCCACTTATATTCTGTGAAAATCATTACAAAAATCACCTTTTTAAGATGACCATTTATACCATCTTGGCCGACGTGATTCACTTTCATCCCCCGGCCATTGAAGATACCCACACCTTTGGATATCAGACGCCCACGGTGTATTCAACCCGCCCGAACGTGACCGTGAAAGCTGCCAACATCGTCTCGATCATTTTTCCTCTTGTCCTTTATAGTTGGCGTCTTTGGTGTGAACTTCGTCTTTTTCCCTGAGGTTCGCTGGCGCTGGCGCTATCTCTCCACTTGTTCGTCATGGATCGCTATCGCATCAAGAAGGGTTTATTCCTTCAGACGCCGCGGCTAGATCTGAGCGCAGGCCGCGCATCCTCTTGACATAATAGAACTATTGTTCTATAATAGGAGCAGCCTGAATGGGCTTCCTTCCCGCTTTGGAAGGAGGATGAGATGTCTGCTTTTAACCAAACACAAGGATTTTCTTTAACCGATGCGATCCATGTTGTGATGCGGCGCCGCGGCCTGCTCATCGGCCTGATCCTGGTCACCGCGCTGGTTTCCTTTGAGATTTTCAATTACAGCACCACTCAATACGCCCTGACCGACCTGCTCGGCGACCTGCGCTTCCTGGGCATTCCGTGGGCCACCGTGCTGTCCATCGCCTTCTGCGGCATCGATTTCGCCGGCATCGCCCGACTCTTTACCCCTGAGCAGGGCGACGGCGAAGTTAAGGAGGCCTGGTACCTCTTCGGCGCCTGGCTGCTGGCGGCGACAATGAACGCTGCCCTGACCTGGTGGGGAGTCTCCATCGCTTTGGTGAGCCACCAGCTTCAGAGCAGCCTGGTCATCAATCCAAGAACGATAATCGCTGTAGCGCCTGCTTTCGTGGCAGTGATGGTCTGGCTGATCCGCGTTCTGTTGATCGGCGCCTTCTCCCTGGCTGGTCCACGCCTGTTTACCCAGGAGGAGCCGGATAACGAGCGCCATTCCGTTGTGCGCCGTTTTTCCGGTCGAACGGATGCGTTGTCACCTGTTCCATTCCGTTCTCCGGTTTCACCCGAGCCCATTTACCATCCAGAACCGCGTCCTGTGCCAAGCTATCAGCCGGTGACGATGGAGGCAAAATCCAAGGCCGGGGCCAGCCATTCACGGAGGGATTGATCGCCCATTGCAAAATTGGCCGATGGGCAGGAATGGTGGACTTATTCGCCGTTTAGAGCGGCCTGCAAGGCTTCGTCTGCTTGAAGGAAGACCCTCGCCCCCGCCGCACTTAATGCCGCTTCCTTTGCCGGGTTGTGTGCCACGCCCCACAGATGCAAGCCCATCTTTACGCCTGCTGCGTCCAACAGCTCCCAGGCGCCAAGCGCGGCGCGCACACCTGCAGGTGAATCTTCGAAGACATGGGCCGTGAACGCCTCTGTTCCATCTCTGGATACCCCTCCCAGCATATCGCGCAAGTGAAGGCTCTCGAGTGCTTCACCCTGGCGGCGGCGTCGCTCCAGCTCGGCGGCCAGGCGCAGCGCTGGCCATTCTTTGCGCATGCGAGCGGCCATTATCGCTGCCAGCGCCTGAAGCGGAGAGGGTTTGACATACTCCTGCGGGTTTGTTCCCAGTTGTGCGGCCAGATAGCGTAAACGCCCAAAACCGATCAGCGGCGGCTCGGTCAGGCCGGCAACGCGTACGCCGATCTCAGCCTCGGGCGCGTAGCGTCCGCCCGGTGCATCGACCTCCCGCGGCGGAAGAGAGTTGCGAGCTGTGTACACCACCACATCCAGCCTGCCCTCGAGCCAGCCAGCCAGGAGTTCATCACGCAGACCTGTAGAAAGGTTGGCGCGATCATACCTGAGTAAATAAGAGGGCCCGCGAATTTCCGCAGGCGCGTTGTAAACACGCTCGAACAGCTCATCACCCAGCACAAGCTGCTGAAAGATGCGCGTGGCCGAGCGACCAGTCTCCTGGGCTGCGCCTTCTAGCAGTGTTGTGAGCAGAGGAGATCCGCTCAGGTGCGGAAAAAGGCATTCCCCGTCCGGTTCGCCGCATGCGGCCAGTGCTGCCTGCGCCGGCGAAAGACCCGGTTTAAGTTGCCTGGAAAGGTTATTGATAGCGGAGGCGTAATCGATGCTCGGCGGCGACAAATGCCTTGCTCGCACTGCCGCGCAGGCCTGGTCCAGATCAGCCGGTAGATCCAGGTCAGGCTCCTGGGCCAACAAAGCGTCGAAAATTAAGCCCAGAATAATTGCCAGCATGTCCCACTCGTTGGTCATCCCCCTGGACTCGAACAAGGCGGCAATTTCGCTTCCGGGCGCGAGGTCCCCCAGACCCATTTTACGCGTGTAGTGGTTGATTGTATCCCGCTTGGCGCGCAGGTAACCGGCCGAGTCGACCAGGACCCCATCGAGGTCTAATAAGAATATCGTGCCTGCCACACGCTAACTCCGTTTGCCTGAAATCGGTAATCCCCGGTATACTGCCCTTGAACGGCTGGATCGATCGCATTGTAACCGCGAAATCTCCGTTGGGCAACGACGGCCTTGGAGAAATTGGATGGATAAATACCCGATTCGCACAGCAAAAATCGGCGACGCGCCCGCTCTGGCGTTTCTAGCCACCCAGCTCGGCTATCCGACCAGTCCTGCCCAGATGGCTGATCGTCTGAGTCATCTCTTGCCCGACAACGACCAGGCCATTTTCGTGATCGACGACGGCAGCGGAAGGCCGGTTGCCTGGATACACGTCTACCACCACTGGCTGCTGGAGGAAGGGCATTTCGCCGAGATCGGCGGACTGGTAACGGGTGAGGGCTTTCGCCGGCGTGGTTTGGGCCGCCAGCTCATGCGCGCAGCCGAGGAATGGGCCCGTCAGCGCGGCTGCGCGGCAATGCTCCTGCGCTCCAATGTGACCCGCACGGAAGCGCACGAGTTTTACCGCAATATAGGCTATACGAATATCAAGACATCACTCACATTTATTAAGAGACTGGATTCGGAGGGTCAAGCCTTCCCCGCGACGTAATTATTGGGCAGCGGTGTTTTTTCCCACCATCTGCATCCGTTTTCTGCATCTTGCCCACATGGACGACGATTAATTGACAAAACCCGGGCTTCGTAGTAATATTTCGCCGCCCAACCTTATATAGAACCTTTCACTGGCGAGGTAGCTCAATGGTGGAGCAGGGGACTCATAAGCCCTTGGTTGTGGGTTCAAATCCCACCCTCGCCACTGTTTTATTTACCTTTCCCCCGCAGTGAATATTCTGGGCATGGAGATTGCAACCATCCTCCACAGGCGGTTCCATTTCAACCGTCTGCAGGAGGCAGGCATGCCTGCGAATTCTACGTTGAGCAAACCAGATTTTCCCGCCGCTGTCCCCCACGCTATTCTGACCCTTGTTCGGCCGTACAAAGGCGTCACCTTGCGCCAGGATCTTGAAGTCCTCAGCGTACGCCCGGATGCGATCCTCGCACAGGCCTGCGGCGGGCACATACTGGGTGCGCCGGCGGGTACGCGCGTCCACCTGTACAGCCCGAACACCGCCCATAAATACGTAGCCCGATTGGCAGAATACGACGATCGCACCGGCGTCCTTCTGTTGACCGAAATCTCCCGGCTTGAATGGGATTGGAAGGAGCGCCTCAGTGATCGCGTCCAGCCCGGCGCGCCGCTGTATGGCACCCTGCACTACGGACGTTGGACCCTGCGCGTCTGCCTGGAGGACATTTCGGTGAAAGGCGCGGGCGTACTGGTACACCGTTCATCAGAAACGGGGAATTCACTCCGGACGGGCGTCAGCGTGTGGGTGGAATTTGACTTGCCCGATGGTTTTGGCCGGCTGAGTCTGCGGGCTGCGGTTGCCTACCTGCGCCCGGTAGGTGCGACGCTTTCGCGGGTTGGCCTGCGCTTCTCGTCCGGCCCCATTCAAACCCGTCTATTGGAGCGTTACACTTCCCATCGCCGCCAGGAGATCCTGGATGAGCTGGCGCGCTCATCACTGAGGCCGTCCGCCCACAAGGAGGCCTTTGAGCTTTATTTCTAAATGGGCGAAATCATTGGAAAAGGCTAAAAAGACGTACCATGCGGTTGTTCGCGCGTAATCGCCTTGCGCAGCCCCGGTGCCGCGTATTCGTTGATTGCCAGCGCAGCTAGGACGATCCCGCCGCCGACCAGCAAACGCACGAGATCGGCCTTTTCTCCGAAAAACAGCAAGGATACGGCCACCGCCAAAGGCACCTTGAGATCATTGAACACCGCCAGCGCGCCGGCCCGCACTTTCCGAGCCCCCCGATTCCAAAGATAGAAACCCAGGCCGGATGCCACCACACCCAGATAGACCAGCGCCAAAGCCTGGTTGCCGTTTGGAATCACCCTGGACCAATTGGTAAAGGCTACGGCGGCCAGACCGGCGGCGGCGAAACCGCCCGCATAAAGCAGTCCAAATACCCGCGTATCTCTAACCTCCGAGGCACCTTGCATAAGCAAGCGGTAAAGCACCTGACCATAAGCGAAGCACAGGTTGGAGATCTGAACCAGCAGGACGCCCTGCAGCACGCCGCTTTGGGAAAGGTTGGCGCCTTCCACGATCCCTGTACCCAGTACAGCCAGCAGCGCCGTGGCCAGGTTGAGCAGATCGAAACGCTTTTCGATGAGGTCATTGATCAAAGTGACATAAATCGGGGTGAAAATGGTGAAGAGCGCGACTTCGTAAGCCTGCAAATAACGGAAGGCCGAGATGTAGCTCACATACATCAGCCCAAACTGAACCGCGCCAATCAGTACCAGACGCCATCTCAGTCTGATCGGCACGCCTCGCAGCCTCAAAAAGGGCAGGAAAACAATCGCGGATAGCAACAACCGGGCTGCCGCCACGAAGCTGGCATCCAGGCTGGAGAGGCTGTCTTTGATGATCCCGAAAGAAAATGCCCAAATCAACGAAACGATCCACAGTTCGGCCATGATCAGGCTCCTCTTCGATTTTGTATCTTTAAAATCCCATAAGCTGGAAAGGAAACACCCACATTGGGATGAAGTTACGTCTGTAAAGATGACGTTTATCCAACCGATTGGCACCCAGAGAATTGGAATATTTCTGTATAATAATTATGTTATGGAATATCAGGCTTCTTCCAGAATAAATCACGCAGGCAAAAGGAATGACCAGGATCACCCAAGTCGTCAAGCGCAGCGGGGCCATCGTACCCTTTACCCCTGAGCGCATCACCAATGCGATCTACCGCGCCGCGGTGGCAGTCGGGGGGCGCGACCGCTCCACCGCAGAACGCCTGACCATGCAGGTGGTGGATTTACTCGAGCGCTCGGTTCCCGAAAGCCACATCCCTACCATCGAAGAAATCCAGGACGCCGTCGAGAAGGTGCTGATCGAGAACGGACATGCCAAAGTCGCCAAGGCGTACATTCTCTATCGAGAGGAGCGCGCCCGCCGCAGACGGGAGCGGGCTTCATTGGCCTCCCGCCCATCTGAGAACATCCCCTGGGCCAAGATCTGGCACGTCCTGGACTGGGCCGTCAGCCATGAGGTTCACACGGTCGAAGCCTTGAATCGCCGGATTGCTGCCGGGCAATTCGCTGAGATCGTCGCCGAATCCGAGGCAGCTTACGAAGAGGACGTTGAAAACGCTGTCGAGATGATCGCCGCGCGTGGTAAAGAAGTACGTATGGTCATTATCGCCGGCCCTTCCTCTTCCGGCAAGACGACCACCACGATCAAGATTTCTCAACGCCTCGAGCGCCAGGGCTACAAACTGGTTACCCTGAACGTCGATAATTACTTCTTTGATCTGGAACTTCATCCGCGTGATGAATTCGGCGACTACGACTTCGAAACGCCCCAGGCACTGGATCTGGCCCTGATCAGCCAGCACCTGGCACGTTTGATCGCGGGGGAAGAGGTGCGCGTTCCCTATTACGATTTCAAGACCGGCCATCGCGTGGACGATTACACCCCCATGCGGCTAAATCCGGATGAGATTCTGTTGATCGACAGCCTGCACGGCCTGTACCCTGACATGACCCGCGATGTGGAACCTGAGCAAAAATTCAAAATCTACCTGGAGACACTCCTGCAGATGAAAGGCCCGGATGGCAAATACATCCATTGGACAGACTTGCGCCTGATCCGGCGCATGCTGCGGGATGCGGCCTATCGCGCATACGATCCCCGCCAAACCCTGGAACACTGGCATTACGTGCGTTCGAGCGAGCTGCGCAACATCATCCCCTACCACTCCACCTGCGATTATATTATCAACAGCGCCATGCCTTACGAATTGTCGATCTACCGACCGAAGATGCTCGACAGTTTGCCGCCTGGATGGAGCAATATCGCGGAGACCCGCTGCGCGAGGATGCCTTTACCCGAGCTTCTCGGGTTTACAACGTGCTCCAGGCTGTGGCGCCGTACGAAGACGAAAATGTCATCCCGCGCGATTCGGTACTGCGCGAGTTCATCGGCGGAAGCATTTACCAATACTGAGGTGTTGACAGGGCATCACCCCACAAACCGGTATCCTTTGCCGCGCACGTTGAGAATGTAGCGCGGATGCTGTGGGTCCTCCTCCAGCTTTTGGCGCAACCGACGAATGTGCACCCGCACGATCGGCCGCGCATCGGCTTCATCCAGCTCATAACCCTGAACGGCCTGGATCAACTCTCCCGACGAAACCACCCGATCAGGGTGGTGGGCGAGATAATCAAGCAGGTCGAACTCAGTGGAGGTGAGCGAGAGGGGCGTATCTCCCCGGACTACCAGCCGTTTTTGCCGATCAATTGTCAGTTGAGGCGCCTGAATGAAACGGTCGCCATCCGATGTTTCACCAAAGGTCAGCCCTGCCTCCCGTTTGAGGTCGGTCACCGTGCTTTCCAGCTCGGTAATCAACCGTTGCATGCGCAGTTCCTTCTCCCGCTTGGCCAGACCTTTTTCTACGCTTGCCAGGATTTGCGTGATGCTGGTGGGTTTAATCAGGTAATCGTAGGCGCCCTGTCTCAGCGCAGTGATNGCCGAGTCCATGGTTGCATACGCGGTCAGCATGATCACAACGATTTGAGGCCATTCCTCGCGAATTTTTGCCAGCAAATCCAGGCCGTCCATCTCTCCCGGCATGCGTAAATCGATCAGCGCCAGGTCGATGTTAACCCTGGACAGTTCCTCCAGGGCCTCTTGAACGTTATTGGCCATGTGAACCTGGTAGCCCTGGACGGTGAACGCATCTGCAAGCACCATGCGGATCGTCTTTTCATCATCCACGATCAATATGTGGACTTCGTTTTGCAGGCTCATGCTCCCCTTCTTTTTTATTGCCAGGATTCGGGTAGGACAAAAATCGTTGTGGATCGAGCAGCACTCATTGTTTCAGCGACGATCGCTGGCGGCCCTCGAGGGGCAGCAGAACTGTGAACGTGCTTCCTTTTCCAGGCATCGAGTGGGCCTTCAGTTCACCTCCATGGCTGTTCACGATGATACTGCTGACCCACAAACCGAGTCCATTTCCCTTGGGTTTGGTGGTGTAAAAAGGTTCGAATAACCGCGTGATTTCGTCTTCAGCCATTCCAATCCCGCTGTCCTGGAAGTAGATCTCGAGCCACAGGCGCCGGTTCTTAACCCTGCGCGTCCCGATGATCAGATCCCCGCCGTTGGGCATCGCATCGACTGCATTCAGGATCAGATTCAAGAACACCTGTTTGAGCTGGCCGCTGACCACCTTTACCGCCACAGGCCGGGAGGCTGCCTCGAGCTTGACTTTCACTCGGCCGAGCTGCAACCGTTTTTCGCACAGCGCCAGGACGTCTTCGATCAACGCATGAATTTCGACGTTTTTTCGCTCGCTCTCGGCAGGGCGTTGGAAGTCGAGTACGCGCTGCAGGATGGCGGTCAGCCGGTTCAGCTCCTCGGCCGCCATATTCAGATAGCGCTTCTGCTTCTCGGCGTCCGCCACATAGGCCTGCGCCCTATCGAGACAGCCCTGGATAGCCTGGATGGGATTGTTGACTTCGTGGGCGATCGATGAGGTGATGCGTCCCATGGCGGCCAATTTATCCGCCTGGACGAGCTGGGCACGAATGGTCTTCTCCTCCTGGAGTACGACAGCCAGGTTCTGGTACAGGCGAGCATTGTGGATGGCAATGGCCGCGTGTGCCGCGAACGCCTGCAGGGCTTTGGTTGTGTCTACATTGAAAAAATGGGGTTTCTCGCTGTCAACGGTCAGAAAACCAATCGTCTGCTGACCAGCGATCAACGGGGCTGCGGCGTAGGAATGGATCCATTCGCGGCCGGGCATTGGATGCCAGAATTCGTCTTTGGATACATCCGTAACCAAAATCGGCTGGCCGGTCTCGAGCATGAATTGGAAAGAATGCAGCGTGAGGGGAAAGTCCAGATCGGTGTTGTATTCTAGCTGGAAGCCATCCTCGCTGTAAACTTTATGCCGGACGATGCGCGCTGTCTCGCCCTCGATCAAAAAGACATTCACCGTGCGGCAAGGGATGACCAGAACGATCTGTTCCAGAATTCGGTCCAGCACCTGGTCTAGATCGAGGCTAAGGTTAAAGGATTTGGCCGCTTCTGCCAGCGCCTTGGCCATCTGTCGTTCATGGCGCTCGGCGTGATAGAGCTTGGTATTATGAATGGCGATGGCCGCCTCGATTCCCAGGTTGAACAGCAAACGCTCGTCTGTGGAAGAAAAAGCATTGGTTGCGTTGCTCTGCACGCTGATCGTGCCAAAACAGTTTCCCCCGCTCGATACTGGACCGACCAGCAGGGAGTGGGTTTCGGGCGAGAAATCCCCTTTCGCCAAGCGACCTTCTTTATGGACATCGCCCAGATTCATGACCGTCTTGGCCGCCATCACCTGGCCGGCCACCCCCTCCCCTGGCTTCATCGACGGCGCATGTCTGCCTCTGCCGACTTTCCCGGCCACTGCCACCGGCTGGAGGGCCTGCTTCCCTTCGTCGAGCATGTGGATCACCGCGCCCTCTGCGCTGGGGATCATCTCCACGGCCGAGCGGGCGATCAATTGCAGGATCGAATCCTGGTCAAGCGTCTCTCCCAAAGCCCCGTGAATCTTGCGCATGGCCTGGTGTTCAACAGCNTGCCGTTGGATCTCGATGCGTTGGCGGGTCATCAAAATTGCCAGAGCGGCCAGGGTGGCAATCAGCTCGAATAATTCCATGAACTGATCCAGAAAAAGCTCTCGCTCCTCGCTGACCGCTACGATCAAACCCAGCAGGTTGCGTTCATCTCGCACGGGGAATGCCATGGCCAGCCCTCTGCTGGCGCCTCGCACTCCATCATCATTCCCAGTCGTTGAAGGGAAGAAACCGCTCAATTCGGTGGGTCTCTCACCCAACGCGGCCTTCGACAAATGCCCATCGGCGATATCCACATGCTGGCCGATGGCAAATGGAATCGCTGACCCGGCTGCGCCCGAGCAAATTAACCGTTCGCCATCCATCACCAGGATGGCGACCCCACAAAGGCCGCGCTTTAAACGCAGCACTTCCTCGGGGATGCGGCGCAGCATGGCATGGGGAGTGATATCCGTCAGCAGGATGCGGCTGATATCTCGCAAGACTACATGGGGGCAGCGCTCGACATCCTCCGGCCAGATGGGGTCGTTTTCACCTGGTTGGGCTGCGGGTAAACCTGTCTCAGCCTCTTCCGACATTTCCCTGCACCCCACATGTTCTTGGTTGTTTTGGTTTGATCGTCAACCCAGGCCGTAGCGCATTCAAATAAAAACGTTGAGATTTTACACTCACCAGATCAGACCCGCAAGATATTGGCTGAATTACGGGGAAGCTCGGAGCGAAGCTTGCAGGAGTTCGTTGGCATCACGGTTCAGGCCTTCTAAGGTCACCGCGACATCCTCCCCCTGCAGGATTGCCAGCATGGCGTTATGCACCTGCTCACGCACCAGATCGTAATCAGGGGTGGACGGCTCCGAAGAGGCATTGCCCATCCAATTGGTCAGCCCGCCTTCCAGCAGGTCATCGCCAAGCGCGCCGGCTTCTTGGTCAGCCGCGTCTATGCGCACCGGCAACCCCGAGCTAATCTGCGCCCATTGAAGGTTCAAGTCGGGTGCAGTCAGGAACTTGATGAACAACCAGGCGGCCAGCTCGCGTTGTGGCGTGGTGCGCGGGATGGAAAGGCTGGCCCCCAGAGTGTTGACGATCGGTTCAGCCGTTGTGTGCGGAAAAGGTGCCATCTTTATCGCCATCTCGCCGGCGATTAAACGCCTCAGGACTAGACTTGGTGCACTGATAAAGAGCGCCTTTCCCGCGGTCAGATCGGCGAGAATATTCGCCGGTTGCTCTTCGAAACGGGCGCAACCATCTTTCACCAGCATCTGAAGAAAAGTCATCGCCTGGACGGCTTCAGGCTGATCGAAGCTATACCGGCGGGACGATGCATCAAACAACCTGCCGCCGAAAGCGAACACCCAACCGGCAAAAGTCGAGCCATCCACCGCAAAGGTATATCCGCTGCCTCCCCCGGCCTCCTGTGCGCGGCTGTAGGGTGTCACAGCAGCCTTGCAGGCTGCTTCCCTGAACTGATCGGGCGTTCGCGGCGGCCGGGAATAACCCAGCTCATTCAGCCAGGCGGTATTGGTGAAGATCAAATATAAATAACGCAGCCAGGGGAAGCCCAAACGCTGGCCGTCGTAAATCGGATAAACATCCTGCTCCAAAAAGGCGGGAAAGAAATCTGCGCGTTCTTCGGCTGAGAAGCCCCAACGCGGGCTGGACAACAGGCTATTTACATCCAGCAGGGCATTATGAAGTTGCAGAACCGCTGCCTGAGCCTGGTACGCCAGGATCACATCTGGCGCCTCAGGGGTGTTGGCCAATGGCAGCAACTGGTTGAGGATGTCCGCGAAGCTGTCCATGCGCTGCAGGGATACGCGAATGTGATAAGGGTTGGTGCCGTTGAATTCCTCGACGGCTTTCTGCAGCCATGCTTCCTGTTCGCCGTTATAGGTATGCCAGAAGACGATCTGCGCCCCCGTCGGATTAACTCCCGCCCATTCGTCTGGCGCGGCCGGAGTAGGGGTGGCTTCGACCGTCTGTGTATCCGGTGTTGCGGATATGGCAGCAGTCGCATGAGGCGCGGCCGATGGCGTTGCCGTCGCCAGAGCGAGAGTGACCCGACTGACAGGGAGCTGACAGGCTACGAGAAGGCCGCTCAGCAATAACCACAAGCCTGACCGTAGATGGGAACCGCTCTTCACCTTATTCTCCCTTTATTGCGAACAACCTGCATAAGAGAATCCATAACAATGTGTATGCAAAATCCAGGCCAGATCGAATCCCCAACAATAGGACGAGCCCACCCCGATATTGACGCCTTTCTTCTCAGCGAATACAATCAATGAGATCGAACATCGTGGAGGAACGTCATGCCGCTTTACGAGTATACCTGCAGAGATTGCGGTCGGCGCTTTGACGCCTTGCGCAGTATGCAGACCGCCGACGATCCCATCGCCTGCATCGCCTGTCATGGTACGAACACCACGCGTAATCTTTCCGTTTTCTTCTCCCGCAGCGCAGGCGCTCGCGAAAGTGAGCAGGTTGCCCCTTCCTCCTCGGGATGCGCCGGATGCAGCGGAGGGTCTTGCAGCGCCTGCCGATATTAAAATCACGCAAATCCACTCCGAAGGCAGACGCGGCTGCAAGAGCCGCGTTTTATACACTGGACGCCATGTATCCTAACGTCCTCGCATAGGACAGAGAGGCATTCGTTTTACTTAAGCTATACCAGATGATTCTGCAGCGCAGTCGCCACCGCTTCCGTACGGCTGGCTACCCCCAATTTCGAGAGGATGCTGCTCACATGAAACTTGACCGTCGAACGGCTGACCACCAGCCGCTCTGCGATCTGGTTGTTATTCAAGCCTTCGACGATCAAAGAAAGCACTTCCCGCTCCCTTTCGGTCAACTCGTTGCCCGGCGGCGGCGTGTGCGTGGCTGCATGGATCGGATCTTCGGCTGCCTCCGGCGCCAGGGTGGATCGGCCGGCGTGGGCTGCGCGAATGGCCGCAGCAAGCTCTTCGGCCGAAACATTCTTGAGAAGGTAACCGATTGCTCCGGCTCTCAACGCTCCCTGCACCAGGTCATCCTCGCGAAAGCTGGTCAGCGCGATCACCCGTATTTGCGGACTGCGCTGGCGGATCATCTGCGTGGCAGTAGCTCCATCCATATCCGGCATAACCAGGTCCATCAAGACCACATCGGGTTTGAGGTGATCGCACAACCGCACCGCCTCCTTCCCCCCAGAGGCCTCTCCAACCATCTCCAGGTCTCCGAAGGCCTTGAGGAACGCAGATAACCCGCTTCGAACGACAGCGTGATCGTCGACGATCATGACTCGGATGCGTGGTTGTGTGTCCATCGGAAACTCCCCTTGCCAGATATGAACACCGGTGTTTCCCTTATTGTATCTAATCCATTAATAAACAAAAGTCATAGTGAGCATCCAATTATGGATTTGAGGGTTTTGTCACATGAGAAAGACAAATGACCCTATATGGACCTGAATATTGCTATATGGTGATATAATCGCCACAGGTTTATTTCACAAACATACCCCTTCTAATTCCATGACATCTTCCATGTTCGCGCAAAAATTGGCTCTCATCACTGGTGGATCCAGCGGCATCGGACTGGCTCTGGCCAGATCTCTGGCTGCGCAAGGCACGGATGTCTGGATACTGGCCCGTGATCCGGAACGCCTTGAGGCGGCCTTGCACCAGGTTCGCGCCGCTCAGATTCTTTCCACCCAGAAATCCGGCGCCCTCAGCGTGGATGTTTCCGACCGCAACCAGGTGACACAGGTAGTTGGCGAGTTCCTGGAAAAAACCGGCACTCCCGATTTCCTGTTCAACTGCGCCGGTGCTGCCCATCCGGGCTATTTCGAAAAACTCGACCTGGAAATCTTCGATTGGATGATCCAGGTAAACTACCTGGGAACGGTGCGCGTTACCAAGGCGGTCATCCCTGGCATGATCCAGAGACGTTCCGGCCACGTGGTGAATATCTCATCGATCGCCGGATTTCTAGGCGTGTTCGGCTATACCGCTTACGGCGCGGCAAAATTCGCGGTGCGCGGCTTTTCCGAGGCCTTGCGCGCGGAGATGAAGCCTTACGGCATCCGCATCTCAGTGGTTTATCCGCCGGACACGGATACCGCCGAGCTGGCTTACGAGAACCAATTTAAACCCCCCGAGACCAAAGCGGTAAATTCGGCCGCCAGTTTCATGTCTGCCGATCAGGTTGCCGCCGCGATCCTGAAGGGTGTGGCGCGTGGGAAGCGCAACATCTTCCCTAACTTCGAAGGCGCACTGTATTATCGTCTGGGCGACTTGATCTATCCTTTTCAGGAGATGATCATTGCTCGAGCTCGGCGTAAGTTGGCGCAGAACGATGCTCTTTCAGGTGACGGTAGGTCTCGGGATGGACAGGGCCTGGGCGCTGAACAGCACCAGGGAGATCCACACCAGGTCGGCGACCAGCAGGTGGACAAGCTGCATCCAAACCGGGGCCAATAAAACGACGTTCAGCACGCCTAACCCTGTTTGCAGCAAGAAGACCCCCGCGAGAATAACGGCGAGACGCCCCAGGATGAAATCCCGCCGGGAAAGTACGATCTGCAGGACGGTAGCCGCCAGATAAACTCCCATTATTATGGCGATGAACGGATGAATTACCCGCAGCCGGATCAGAAAATGGGCAGTCGGGCTTACATCCTGCTGCAGGCCCTCCACCAGCGATCCGGAAGGGAAGAGCGTGTCTCCTAATGCGGTGACCGCTCCCGCCGCCCCCAATATAAGCATCCCAATCAATCCCAATCCCAGCCGCCAGGCAGATCCGCCCTGCCGCCTCAGGCTGATCTCCCCCCCACCGGATGACCACCAGGCTGTCAGAGCCAGCGCGGCCAGCAGCAGGAAGGTATTGGCCAGGTGCGCTGCCACCGAGGCAGCCCGCGCGACCGAATCGTTTTGCGCCACGAGCTGGAANAACACCAGACCGGCGCCAAGCAGCGCCTCGGTGACGATGAATGTTCCTGCCAGGGCGCTGCCAAGTCTGACAGGATGTCGTCTTGGATAAGAGCGCCAGCCCCACACCAGTAGAACCGCAATCAACGGCAACGCAAGGCCGCTCATCACCCGATGGGTGAACTCGATCATCGTTTGCACCTGCGCGTTTTGCGGGATCACCACGCCGTTGCATAATGGCCAATGCGCCCCACAGCCCGCTCCCGACCCTGAAGCGCGCACGTACGCTCCCCACAGAATCACCAGCAAGTTGTAACCCAACACACTCCAGGCGAAGACTGCAAAACGCGGCATTCGTCGTGCTGATGCGGGTGCGATCCCGCTGGAAAATGGTTTGGCAAGATCGGTCATAACCACCCCTAAATCTACCTAATTTTGTATGAATTCTACAACCCGGTGGGAGAGGTGTCAACGGCCTCGACGCGTAAAAACCCGTCTCCATTGAGGTGGCTTTATTTT
>JGI24721J44947_10000862_pt1 | contig 42062 bp, 32 predicted proteins | sample YelNatPaOPGAMG01_FD_44947 | JGI IMG/M metagenome (IMG submission 44947) | reverse complement strand
AGTTACGGTCAAGAACAATGGTCCAGGGCCTCAGTGGGCACCTTGGCAGGTACAGTGGTATCTATCCACGGACAACAAATACCAGGCAAGCGATATCCTAGTAGGCAGTGCCACGTATAGCGATGACCTTGCAAAGGGTGCGACTGTAACAAAGACCATAACTGCTGCTGTGCCTAGTATACCCAAGGCAGGGCAGTACTATGTCATAGCCAGGCTGGTCAATACAGGTCCTGATTCCAAGGCCAGCAATGACACAAAGGCAGGTACAGATAAGGATTGGTTTGGCAGCGTAGATCCTGATAGCTATGAGGATCAGGACCAAGAGGAAAACGACAGCCGCGAATCAGCAACAGACCTTGGCTATGTGGCTGGCACAAAGGCCTATACAGGCCTGACCATACATCAATCAGGCAATGAGGATTGGTATCAGTTCACCACCTGCAGGCAAGGTACCACAAAGGTCCAGATAGACTTTACCAACACTGAAGGTGACCTGGCATTGGCCCTATTCGATCAGGATGGCACTCAGCTAGCTCCTACCAGCGATAAGACCGGCAATTCAGAGAAGGTAAGCATCAATAACCTGCCTGAAGGTCAATACTACATCAAGGTCTGGTCCAGCCATGGTGATGTCAGCCGCAACTATAAGCTGACCATCATCGCGCCATCAGGCCCTGATCTACAGATAACAAAGGTAGATAGCAACGTCTGGCAATCTGCCCAGATCGATGACGATATCGCCTGGACTGCCACGATAAAGAACAATGGCCCAGGCAATCAAAGGGCACCTTGGCAGCTAGAGTGGTATCTATCTACAGACAATAAGCTTGGCTCAACAGATACACTCATAGGCTCACAGGTATACGATGACGACATAGAGGCAAAGGGGACTATAGATAAGACCTTCGACGCCAAGGTACCTGCCATACCTGCAGGCCAGTACTATGTCATCGCCAAGGTCACGACCACTGGTCCTGAGACCAACACAAAGAACAACACAAAGGCAAGTACGGATAGGGATTGGTTTGGCAGCGTAGATCCTGATAGCTATGAGGACAATGACAGCATGGATGCTGCATGGGATCTAGGTTCATCCAAGGTCACACTGGATAACCTCACGATCGATGATGGTCAGGATGAGGATTGGTATAGCTTTGAGCTGACAAGGCCAGGTACATCCAGCAACAAGGTCCAGATAGACTTTACCAATGCAGAAGGTGATCTGGATATTGAGTTGTACGATAGTGAAGGCAACCTGCTGAAGGGGGCATACACTGCTGCCAATTCGCATCAGATCAGTCTGAGCAAGCTGGCTGCAGGTAAGTACTATGTCCGTATCCTTGCCCATCAGCAGGATGGCTACCTGCCAGACGTCTGCCGCAAGTACAAGCTGACGCTCGTGATCTAGCACTTGACCCCCTTTCCCACTGGTCAGACCGGTCAAGATCTGTTAAAGTCTAGGCCAAGAAGGTCTATCGATCGGAGAACTGGCCATGGATCGAGCAAGGTCAATAGGTTTGGCTGTACTGTGGGTGCTGACGCTATACATACCAATGGGCTGGACCCAGACGCCAGCGCAGGTAGAAGGCCCAAACAGGCCTCCTGCCTCTGCCAATGACCCTGCGGCCTCCAGTATGAGGGTCCAGCTACAGGCAGACCTGGAGGCAAGGATCAACAGGCTCAAGGCAGAGCACAAGGGATTGATATCCGAGCTGCAGGCCATACTCGAGCTGGCGAGCGCAGAGAAGGCCTCCAAGACGGCAGACAGGCTCAAGGCCCTGATCGCAACCAGGCAGAGACAGTACGAGAAGGACCTGGCCTCCCTCGAAAATAGACTCAACAGGCTCAAGAAGGCCCTTTCTGAGTCTGATAAAAAGGAGCTTTTGACAAGGCGAGCAGGCACCAGCGGACCACTGTTTTCGCTGACCGACCAGGATGGAAAGACCGTCCGCTTGTCGGACTACAAGGGCAAGGTAGTGGTACTGGAGTGGATCGATCCCAACTGCCCCTTCTGGAGGCACCTGGCGCAGCGAGGGACGCTCAAGCAGATCGCCGAACGCTACAAGGATAAGGGCCTGGTCTGGCTGGCCATCAATAGCTGCAGTTGGTCCAACCGCAGGCAGAACCAGAGGGTCGCCACACGCTTCGAGCTACCATACCCGATCCTGGATGACCACACCGGTCGGACCGCCAAGGAGTATATGGCAACGAACACGCCTTATGTAGTGATCATCGGCGCTGACGGTAGGATCGTGTACAATGGTGCAGTCGATAATGCTCCGCTAGGAAGGGTCCAGGGCCCTGTGATAAACTACGTCGACAAGGCCCTGACAGAGTTGTTCGAGGGAAAGGAGATAACGATCACATATGCCCGGCCTTACGGGACCCCTATCACGGCAAACCGCTGAGACCCACGTTGCGATAGGACTGGCCCGAGAAGATCCGCCGGCAGGGATAGGAATTACTGAAAGGATCGTATCATGACAGACAAGAGATTGCTCCAGTGCGCACTAACGATCTGCACGGCCATCTGCCTTACTGCAACGGCCCAGGACCAGGTCCTGCGACGCGTACCTGCAGATTGCCTATTCTGTGTACAGGTCAACAATCTTGACGAGGTTCTTGGCAGGCTCGAACAGTACCTAAGTGGTCTGGCAGACCCAGGCCTTGCCAATCAGGCAAGGTCAGCCTTAGGGGAGATGCTGTCCAATCCAAGGCTTACTGGGATCAAGACCAGCGGCATCTTTGTCCTGTTCGGCACTGTCCCAGATGGGAAGATCGACGATCGGGAGGCCTGGCTCAGATCGATCTACCTGCTCGTGCCCACAACCGATTTCAGTACCCTTGTCGCCAATACGCCCCAGGCCGGTACCCCAGATCCCAATGGCGTCAGGGAGCTGACGGGCATGGGCCTTGGCCTGGTAGATGTAGAAGGATATGCACTTGTAGGTAGGATGGGCAGCCGCCTTGTCCAGATGGCCAAGTCCATGAGATCTGGCTTCAGCGCGCCATTGGCCAGCAGCCTCGACCAGGCCCTTGTCGAGGCCGCTGCAAGGCCAGGGCTGTGGGCATATGGCAATGTGCAGGTCCTTGCCAAGGCCGTTGGCCCAGGTTTGGCCCAGAGGATCCAAGAACTGGGTAAGCAACTGTCAGCACCGCTCGGACCCAATGCCGCGCAGATGGAACAGACCATAGGGGTATACGGCTCCATCTTGGAGTACCTACTGACCCAGTTATCCACTGTAGCCGTCACCGTACGCTTCAGCCCGGACAGACTGGTACTTACCAAATACATCCATGCCACACCGGGCAGCCAATTGGCTCAGGCCCTCACAAGGCCTGGCCCAGCAGGACGTCTGGGGCTGGTTGCCTATTGCCAGGATGGTGCCTTGGCCAATCTCTCTTGCAGGATCCAATGGACGAGGTTCATGGACCTCAATATCAAGTTGATCGAGCTCGTCACCGCTGCTACTGGCCAGAAGGCCACACCAGAGCAGGTCAACCGTACCAGTAACCTCATGACCGCGGTGGCAAAGACCATCGGCAATGAGATGGCACTATCGGTGGTCACTAGGCCAGGTGCCAAGCCATTCTTCGGCGTCAGGCAGGTCATGGAGGTCAAGGACAAGGAGGCCTTCATGAAGGCCCAAAGGGAGGCGTTCGATGGCCTGTACAAGGATGGCATATTCTCAAGCCTTGTCGCAGGCCAGGCCGTCGGGATCCAGTGGAACCAACTGCCGGATGTCACCTACAAGGATACGAGGATCCAGGGCTGGCGGCTGACATTCTCCTTCAAGGATCCAAATGGCCAGGAGGCGATGATCATCAGGCAGATGTATGGGGATGGGATCGAGGGCAGGATCGCTGTAGTAGGTCAGGCTGGACTGATAGTCTGGGGGGACCAGGCCCAGCAGCACATACAGGAGATGATCGACAAGGCAGGTTCGGGCTCGCAGAAACAGACCCCTTCCGAGATCAACGCCGCCATGGACCTGCTAGAGACAAAGGATGTCGATCTGATCTGTACGGTCAATTACCTCAGGCTCCTAGGGGCATTGATGGGTGCGATCATGCCCATACCCATGCCCATCCCCCCGAGCTCCAGCAACCTGGTCATAGCTGGCAACATAGATGGGGGAAAGGCCACGGTACAGGTCATCCTGCCTAAGGCACACCTGTTGGAGATCGCAAACCTGTTCAAGGGCATGGCAAGCCTGACCACTGGCCAGGTCAATCAGCAATAGCCATTGCAGAACTGCCTTGCAGGATAGATCGCAGGTAGAAATCGCCTGCGATCTTGCTAGTATCTTTGTAGACCTTATGCTCCATGGGGTGACGACATGAAGAGGACCTTGGTGATCCTCGCTGGCCTGGTGTTGGTGGCGGCAGTGGCCTGGTATGGGCGGAGGCAGCTTGCTAGCCCTGCCAGCCAGGGTACACAAAGGCCTGCTGTTGCAGTCGAGCTGGAGCCCGTCAGGACAGGGCCTATAAGGGACATAGGGGTATTCACCGGCTCANTGATCCCACAATCGCAGTTTGTGGTAGCCCCGAAGGTCACAGGCTGGCTCAGGAGGCTACTTGTCCATGTTGGCGATAAGGTACAGCAGGACCAGCTCATCGCCATATTGGATGACGAGGAGTTCACCCAACAGGTCCAACAGGCACAGGCAGAGCTGCAGGTCGCCCAGGCAACTGCCGACAACTCCGCCAGCGACCTGCAGATAGCACAGAAGGAATACGAACGGGTAAAGGCCCTGCGGGAGAAACAGATCGCCTCTGCATCGGAGCTGGATGAGGCAGCAGCGGCCCTCAATGCAGCACAGGCCAGGCTAAAGGTCTCGCAGGCCCAGGTGGTGCAAAAGGAGGCAGCACTGAGGTCTGCCCAACTGCGTCTTTCTTATACACAGGTCAGGGCATTCTGGCATGGACAGGACAAGGTACGCGTGGTCGGCGAGAGGTTCGTAGACGAGGGGGCATTGCTGCAGGCAAATCAACCTATCGTGTCTATACTCCAGAACGACCCTGTCACCGCTGTGGTCCATGTGATTGAGCGGGACTATCCCAAGGTCAGGATAGGCCAACAGGCCACCATATTCACCGATGCATACCCAGAAAGGACCTTCGTGGGCAGGATCGTCAGGATCGCACCGTTGCTCAGGGAGACATCCAGACAGGCAAGGGTGGAGATAGAGGTACCTAATCCTGACGACCTGCTGAAGCCTGGTATGTTCATCCGTGCTCAGGTGGAGTTTGCCAGCAGGCAGGATGCCACATTGGTGCCCATATCCGCCGTGGTCAGGCGGAATGACAAGCAAGGGGTCTTCCTGGCAGACCCGAATGGGCTTGTGGCCAGGTTCGTGCCGGCAACCTTCGGCATCGCAGAGGGCCAATTCGTGGAGGTATTAGAACCCAAGCTCGGTGGACAGGTGGTGACCATAGGAAATCACCTGCTGGAGGATGGCTCCAAGATCATGGTCGCAAGGTCGCTAGGCGAGGCCGTCAGATGAGGCTCACCCATGGGGCAGTAGACCGCCCCGTGTTCACAAGCATGGTGGTGTTGATGGTGGTCCTGATAGGGACCATCTCCCTAGTCCGCCTTCCTATAGATCTCATGCCTGATATCTCTTATCCGACGCTGAGCATCGTCTGTACCTACGAGAATGCAGGACCACAGGAGATAGAGGAGCTCATCACAAGGCCTATAGAACAGGCGGTCAGTGCGGTGCCAGGGGCGGAGGAGGTCTGGTCCGTCTCCTCGGAGGGCCAGAGCGTGGTGAGGGTCACGTTCGCATGGGGCACGGACCTGGATGCAGCCTCAAACGACATCAGGGATAGGCTCGACCGCGTCATACCCCGCCTTCCTGAGGATGCAGACAGGCCAACGCTACGCAAGTTCGACCTGGCCAGCTTCCCTATCCTGATCCTGGGTGCATCGACCAACCTGGATCCGATACAGGCCAGGCAGATCATAGAGGATCAGATCCAATACAGACTGGAGAGGGTTCCTGGGGTTGCAGCCGTGGATGTGTGGGGTGGGCTAAGAAGGGAGATCCATGTAGACCTGGACCCAGCCAAGATCAATGCCCTTGCCATACCGCTAGACCAGATCATCAATCGGATCCGCGAGGGCAACGTCAACATACCTGCGGGCACCATAGAGCGGGCGAATATGGAGGTAACGATCCGCACACCTGGCCAGTATACAGACCTGCAGCAACTGCAACAGACCGTCATCGCAGTCAGGCAAGGGGTACCCATAAGGCTCATGGAGGTGGCGGATGTAAACGACTCGTGGCAGAGGATCACACAGATCGTCAGGATCAACGGTCAGCCAGGCATGAGACTGGCGGTGAATAAGCAATCCGGCCGCAATACGGTCCAGGTGGCCAAGGCCGCATTGAAGGAGATAGAGAAGATCAACCAGGACATACCCCAGATCCACATCGTGCCCGTGATAGATACATCGCAATACATCCAGAGGTCGATCAGGAACATAGGCTTTTCTGCCATATTCGGTGGCCTGTTGACCACGGTCGTATTGCTAGTATTCCTGAGGGACCTGAGGACCACCCTGGTGGTAGCCGTTGCCATACCCATCTCCATCATCGCCACGATCGCTGCACTCTATCTTGGTGGCCTGACCCTCAATATCATGACCCTGGGGGGCTTGGCCCTCGGTGTCGGTATGTTGGTGGATAACTCCATAGTGGTGCTCGAGAATATATTCAGGCTCCGCGAGGCGGGCGAGCAGCCCCGCAATGCAGCCATCTCCGGGACAGAAGAGGTCACAAGCGCGATAATAGCCAGCACACTGACGACGTTGGTAGTTTTCCTGCCATTGGTATTGATGCGGGGTATGTCTGGGGTGATGTTCAAGCAATTGTCATTGGTGGTGACCATATCCCTGTCATTCTCCCTTGCAGTTGCCATGACCTTGGTACCGATGCTCGCCGCCAGGATCCCACAGGCAAGGCAGGATGTGACACTGCGGATCTTCGCTGCTAGTGCACGCGCATTTAGGGCCATAGAGTCCAGGTATGTCAGCATCCTGCAGTGGGCACTTGCCCACAAGGCCGTAGTGGTTACTACGGCTGCTGTAGGTTGCGCCTTGGCCCTAGCATTGATCCCTCATATCGGAAGGGAGCTGATGCCTCAAACCGACGAGGGGGAGGTGCGGATAGAGGGTGAGATGCAGGTAGGCACGAGGCTGGCGGTGGTAGACGAGCGGTTCAGGCTCATAGAAAAGGTCGTTGCGGATGCGGTACCTGAGTTGCAATATNTCCAGACCAGCATAGGTGGCGGCCGGTGGGGATCCAGCAGGCATACAGGCAATATGAGGATCTCACTGAAGCCTCGTTCACAGCGATCCAGATCCAGCGAACAGATCGCAGCAGACCTGCGAAGAAGGCTTGCCAACATCCCTGGCATGATCGTCCGTGTCCGACCAGGTCAGGGCCTGTTCATACTGCGGATGGGCACGCAACAGGCGGATCGTGTCCAGGTGGAGATCAGGGGCCACGACCTCCAGACTGCAGACCTCTTGGCAAACCAGGTCAGCAGGGCCATACAATCCATACCTGGGATAACGGATGTAAGACTCAGTCGCGAGCCTGGAGGACCTGAGGAGCTGATCCACATAGACAGGCAAAAGGCAGCAGACATGGACCTGACGGTCTCGAGGATCGCAAACGCCCTCCAGACCATAGTCGGGGGCACAAGGGCTGGTTACTTTCGCCAGGCAGGCAAGGAATACGCCATCCTGGTCAGGCTCAGGCAGGCCGAGAGGGTAGACCTGGGTCAGATCCTAGACCTGACCATCACCAACACGTCGGGTCAGCCAGTGGTATTGAGAAACGTGGTGCAGCCAGGTCCACAGACAGGTCCTGTCATGATCGAGCGAAAGGACCAGGAGCGGATCATAACGGTCTCTGCAGACGTCAGCGGCAGGGACCTCGGCTCTGTGTTGGCAGATGTGCAGCAAAGGATCAGGTCCATCCCGATACCACCAAACTTCACCATAGGGTTGGGTGGTGACTACGAGGAACAACAAAGGGCCTACAGGGAGCTGGCCTTCAGCATAGTCCTGGCATTGATCCTGGTATACATGGTCATGGCCTGCCAATATGAATCCCTCCTAGACCCATTTGTTGTTATGTTCTCTGTGCCCCTAGCAGGGATAGGAGTATTGCTGATCTGGTTCCTGACAGGCACGACGATGAATATCCAGTCCTTGATAGGGTGTNTCATCCTGGGTGGGATCGTGGTCAACAATGCGATATTGCTGGTAGATCACACCAACCTACTCCGCAGGCGTGATGGCATGGCCACCGACAAGGCCATATTGGAGGCAGGCAGACGGAGGCTGAGACCCATATTGATGACCGCAAGCACAACCATCATCGGCCTCATACCGCTGGCACTAGGCCTGGGCGAGGGAGGCGAGGCACAGGCCCCCATGGCAAGGACGGTCATAGGAGGCCTTACCAGCGCGACATTGATCACGCTGATCCTAGTACCCGTAGTCTATGCCTTATTTGAAAGGACAAGGCCAGATGGAGGATAGGCAGTTGTGAGACCTAGTGTCGTGTCTTTGTTGGCGATCATGATGATCGGCTGTCCGGTCCTGGCTGGCAGTGTGGATGGCAACCAGCCCGATGCCCCGGAACACCCCACCATCTGCCTTGACATCCCGACTGCCATACTGATGGCCCTAGAGAACAACGCAGCCATCGCGGTCCAGAGGACCGTGCCACAGATAAGACGCACCTATGAGCAAGAGCAGGCATCCGCATTCGACCCTGTCCTGGAAGGCAACCTCACACCCCGCAGGGCCGTTGCAGACCGCCTATCCAGGGCAGGTAGTGGCCTCGAAAGGTACGTGGTAACCGATGCGGTCAGCGGTTCGATCTCGCTGACCAAGCCAACACCCACAGGCACCACGATCGCCATCTCTGGCAGCAGTTCATACACAGACTCGTCCCTATACAGCGATACCTTCACCTCAACCAGGCTGGGCCTGACAGTGACGCAGGCATTGCTGCAGGGCATAGACGTACAGGCCAACCTCGCCAGGGTGGAACAGGCAAGGCTTGAGACCCAGATCTCTGAATACGAGCTGAGGGCGGTCTCCGAGGCCCTTGTCGAGCAGGTGGAGCTGGCCTTCTGGGACTATGCCCTTGCCCAGAGGCAGATAGAGATATATGCAGATTCGGTAGACCTTGCAAGGCAGCAATTGGAACAGACGCAGGAAAGGGTCAGGATAGGCAGGCTTGCAGAGACCGAGCTGGCAGCGGCCCAGGCAGAGTTGGCATTGAGACAAGAGAACCTTATCAATGCCACCAGTGACCTTGCCAAGCGTAGATTGGAGCTACTGCGGCTGTTGAATCCTGACAAGAGGATCGACTGGGATACGCAGCTGAGGCTCCAATACCAACTGGCCATACCGGATATCCAGCTGGATCATGTGGATAGGCATGTCCAGCTTGCCATGCTCCTCAGGCCTGAGATCAATCAGGCCAAGCTCCAGATCAGGCGGGGCCAACTAGATGTGGTACAGACCAAGAATGGGCTGCTACCGCGACTGGACCTTTTCATAGACCTCGGAAAGAGCGGCTATGCAAACAGCTTTGCAAATTCCCTCGCCAATCTTGATGGCCACGGATACGACTATTCCTTCGGCCTGCAATTGGCATACACCCTTGGCAACCGAGCTGCCCAGGCCAGGCATACCCGCGCAGTAGTCACCCAGCAACAGATGAGCCTGGCCCTAGAGAACCTCAAGCAGTTGGTGGAGGTGGACGTCAGATCCGCCTACATAGAGGTCGAACGCACGAGGCAGCAGATACATGCCACTGCCGCCACAAGGGCCTTGCAGCAGGAGAAACTTAGGGCCGAGTCGGAGAAGTTCAAGGTGGGCAGGTCCACATCCCTGCTGGTGGCACAGGCACAGAGGGACTTGGTGGCCAGCCAGATCGCAGAGAGTCAGGCCCTTGCAAACCACCTCAAGGCACTCGTCAGGCTCTTTAGGCTTGAAGGTTCGCTGCTGCACCGCAGGGGTATCACTGTACCAGGTGAAAGACCGGCGGATCTAACTGGCAAGGGTCCTTAGATCTATGATGAGACCTTGGTGAGTATCTCTGCAGGTATGTCGAAGTTGGAGTAGGCATTCTGGACATCATCGTGGTCCTCGATGGCCTCCATGAGGCCTATCACCTTCTTGGCCACCTCAGGGTCCGTCACGCTGACGTTGCTCTTAGGTACCAGGGCGATCTCGGCCACGTTCAGTGGTATGCCAGCCTCCTCCAAGGCCTTCTTGAGGCCTTCGAACTGCGAAGGTTCACAGGTGATCTCGAACACATCGCCGCTGACCTTCATGTCGTCTGCACCGGCGGCAAGTGCAATGCCCAGGAGCCTATCCTCATCTACTGCAGATGTGCTCACCGTGATCAGGCCCCTCTTGGAGAACATCCAGCTGACGCAGCCTGCAGCACCCATGGAACCGCCGTGTCTCTCGAATAGCTTCTTCATCTCCGGGGCGGTCCTATTGCGGTTGTCAGTCAGGACCTCCACCATGATCGCCACCCCGCCTGGGCCATAGCCCTCATAGACCACCTCCTCGAATTCACTCCCCTCCAGGCCCCCAGTACCGCGCTTTATGGCCTTCTCTATCGTGTCCTTGGGCATGTTGGCGGCCCTGGCCTTGTCTATGGCATACCTAAGTGCCAGGTTCGTGGCAGGATCACCGCCACCACGCCTAGCGGCAACGATGATCATCCTGGACAACTTGCTCCAGAGCTTGCCACGCCTGGCGTCGACCATGGCCTTCTTGTGTTTTATGCCTGCCCAATGCGAATGTCCCGACATACCTACTCCTGTCAAACAAAGACTTGCATCTTCGCCATAGTATATCCTGGCCAATCAACCAGGCAAGCTGGTAGGATTTGAATACCAGATCCCGAGGGCTATAATCATCCGATGGTATCAAGGATGTACAAGGGGGTATGCAACAAGATTGTCATGATCCTTGTAGCCCTCGCGCTCATCTGCCAAGGCTGCGTGGAGCGGACCATCACTATCAACACCTACCCCCAAGGGGCGAAGATCTGGCTCAATGACGAGTTAGTAGGCACAAGCCCGACCACCGTCACATTCCAATGGTATGGGGACTACAGGATCAAGATAACCAAACCTGGCTACCAGACCCTCGTTACACACCAACAGGTCAGTCCACCCTGGTACGATGCATTCCCGTTCGACTTCTTCGCCCAGGTCATATGGCCGGGCCATCTGTTAGACAACCACCAGTGGTCCTTTGTGCTGCAGCAGGCCCAGCCCATCAGCCACGACGAACTGGCCAACAGGGCCAAGCTACTCAGACAAGAACTCGTGACAGGCCAACATTGAGGATCTTCCGCGCCAGCGCTTGACTGTCATGGCCCAGCAGACTAGGATGGGATTGAGCCTAGGAGGATGGCTAGGTACATATATAGGCTTTAAGGGCGTCATTTCATGGGATCCCTATGAGACTGGAGATGACAGGCCAGATGCGGATGGAGCAGCGGATGAAGCTTGCTCCACACATGATCCAGTCCATGGAGATCCTCCAATTGCCTGCCCTAGCCTTGCANGAGCGGATAGAGCAGGAGGTCAACAGCAATCCTGTCCTGGAGCTAGTAGAGGACCAGCAGGATTCAGAGTCAGACAACACGATCCGGCAGTCCGATGGGCAGGACCAGATAGACTACCAGAGCCTGATAGTAGACACGGATACCAACAAGCTCCATGACTTCCAGCGGCTAGAAAGCTTCGGCCATGATGCCGCCGAGTATCTGGAACTGGCAGGTCCTGTAAGGCACACCGCTGACGACGAGGTAGATCCAAAGCTACAGGCCATAAAGAATGCCCCCGCACCACCTGTTTCACTGCACGACCATTTGATTGAACAGTGGCGGCTGGTGGATGCACCTGAGCCTGTAAAGAAGGCGGGGCTGGCCATCATTGATTTCATCGATCGCCGTGGATATCTGACCATCCAGCTGGAGCAGCTGTACAACAAGGACCGCACAGACTTCACTATAGATGACCTGTACAAGGCCTTGAAACTCGTCCAGACCTTGGACCCCCCTGGGGTCGGGGCAAGGGACCTGCGGGAGTGCCTGCTGATCCAGATGGCCCAATCAGAGGAGGATATGTCCTTTGAGATGGAACTGGTCGGCAAGCACTTCCACGACCTCCTTGAAAACAGGCTCCCTGAGATCGCCAAGAAGACCGGCTCTAGCCTGGAAAGGATAAGACAGGCCATAGGTAGGCTGCGAAAGCTCGACACCTCGCCTGGCCTCCAGATAGGTCAGGACCACAATCTGCCTATCACTGCCGATGTGATCGTCGAACCCACGGAAGACGGCAAGGACTACACGGTCAGGCTCGCAGACGACTATCTACCAAACCTCAGGCTCAATCAATCATACCTTCAGATGGCCAAGGACCCGCAGGTCAATAAGGCCACCAGGCAATTCCTGCAGGATAACATTCGCTCGGCCCAATGGATCATCGAGGCCATCCAACAAAGGAACACCACCCTGCTGAACGTCACGAAGGCCATAGTCAGGTTCCAGAAGGAATTCCTCGACAAGGGCCCGCTGTATCTAAAGCCTCTACCTATGGGCAGGATCGCACAGGAGTTGGGGATACACGTGGCCACCGTCTCGAGGGCGGTCGCAGGCAAGTACATGCAGTGTCCATGGGGGCTGATACCCTTGAGGAGGTTCTTCTGCGGCGGCGTAGAGGATCCCAAGGGCCAACAGCATAGCTGGGAGGCCATCCGGGCGCAACTGCAAAGGATCATCGACTCAGAGGACAAGACCAACCCACTCAGCGACGACCAGATCAGAGAGCAACTGGCACAGGCAGGCTTCCCCAATATAGCCAGGCGCACCGTTGCCAAGTACCGCTCGATCCTGAAGATCCCACCTGCCAGGCTAAGGAGGCAATACTAGGGCCAAGGCCCATGCTTTTGGTTTGACAGCAGGGCCATCCCCCTTTAGACTTATTGATCCTTTAGGCCCGTTGCGCCCCAGGGTATGTATTACCGCAGGCTGGCAAGGGGCCAATACGGTTAGACCTAATGCATTAAGGAGAAGTATATATGACACAAAAGAAGGCCATCGATTCATTGTTGACAGAGACCAGGAGATTCCCGCCGCCAAAGTCCATCCAGCGCAAGGCCTACATAAAGAGTATGGCCGAGTACCAACGGATGTGGGACAGATCCATGAACGACCCGGATGGATTCTGGCTGGAGCAGGCCAAGATAATCAGCTGGTTCAAGGAACCAAAGAAGGGCCTCAATTACACCTGGGACACGAAGGCCCGCAAGATCGAACATAAGTGGTTCGAGGATGGCCAGCTTAACGTAACCTACAACTGCCTGGACCGGCACCTCGGTACCCCAATAGCGAAGAAGACCGCCATCATCTGGCAGGGCGATGAGGACCACCAGGTTAAGAAATATACATATCAGGAACTTTATGAGCAGGTCTGCATGTTCGCCAATGTCCTGAAGTCCAAGGGCATAAAGAAGGGCGACAGGGTTGCCATATACATGCCTATGGTGCCCGAGCTGCCGATAGCCATGCTCGCATGTGCAAGGATCGGTGCGATCCACTCGGTGGTCTTTGGCGGCTTCAGTGCAGAGGCACTCAGGGATAGGATCAACGATTCCGAGTGTCGGATGCTTATCACGGCCAACATCTCGCTCAGGGGAGGCAAGCACATAAAGCTGAAGGAGATCGCCGATGCGGCGCTGCAGAGGTGCCCAACGATAGAATCGGTCATCGTAGTACAGGTCACCGACGAGCCGTGTAACATGCAGGCAGGCCGTGATTTCTGGTATCACAAGGAGATTGCCAATGCCTCGAAGGAATGCCCTCCTGAGAGGATGAACGCAGAAGACCCACTGTTTATCCTCTATACCTCAGGCTCGACCGGCAAGCCGAAGGGGGTAGTGCATACCACCGGCGGCTACCTGGTCTTTGTCGCCCTCACGCACAAACTGGTATTCGACATCCATGATGATGACATCTATTGGTGTACTGCTGACATAGGCTGGGTCACTGGCCACAGCTACATCGTCTATGGCCCGCTGGCCAATGGCGCGACAAGCCTGATGTTCGAAGGCATTCCCACCTATCCAGATGCTGGCCGCTTCTGGCAGATCTGCGACAAGTTCGGGGTGACCGTCTTCTACACCGCCCCTACCGCCATCAGGGCCCTGATGAGGCAAGGCGACGAGTGGCCTGCCAAGTACAAACTCGATACACTCCGGATACTTGGCACCGTCGGCGAACCAATCAATCCAGAGGCATGGATATGGTACTATGAAAAGATAGGCCACAAGAGATGCCCGATCATGGATACTTGGTGGCAGACAGAGACCGGTGGTTTCATGATCACCCCACTACCAGGTGCAATGACGCTCAAGCCAGGCAGTGCCAGCAGGCCGTTCTTCGGTGTAGACCCAGTTGTCCTTAGGGACGACGGCACACAATGTTCACCAAACGAGGGTGGCAAGCTCTGCATACGCAGGCCTTGGCCCGCAATGGCAAGGACCATGTGGGGTGACCACGATCGGTTCATAGATACATACTTCACCATGTACGACAACATGTACTTCACCGGCGATGGCTGCCGCGTGGACGAGGACGGCGACTATTGGTTGATGGGCCGCATAGACGACGTGGTCAATGTATCAGGTCACCGCATCGGAACTGCAGAGGTAGAAAGCGCCCTAGTTGCGCATCCGAAGGTGGCAGAGGCAGCCGTCTGTCCTATGCCGCACGAGATCAAAGGCCAGGCCCTCTATGCCTTCGTGACCCTCAAGGAGGGTATCCAAGAGAGCGAGGAGCTCAAGAAGGAACTGGTCGCACACGTGCGCAAGGAGATCGGGCCCATAGCCACACCTGATGTCATACAATTTGCCCAGGCCCTGCCAAAGACCAGGTCTGGAAAGATCATGCGGAGGATACTCCGCAAGATCGCCGAGAATGACCTCAACAACCTAGGTGATATCTCCACGCTGGCAGACCCCAGCGTCGTAGAAAAGCTGGTCCAGGGACGCGGTAAATAGTGCTGATTGCCTGGACTTGGGCCGGACGCATCCTACAGATGCGTCCGGCCTGTAGCTTTGAAAGGAGATTGTATGCAAGAAAGGACCTTAAACCGTTGGTACGTAGTTGTCGGTGCAATCCTCGTTCAGCTCTGCCTCGGGGCCATCTATGCCTGGTCTGCATTCACGGACAAGCTCACCGCTGAACCATTCCGGTTCACCAAGACACAAACACAGGTCATATTCTCTGTGGGCCTGGCCAGCTTCGCTGTGGTCATGGCCCTGATAGCGGGTAGGTGGCAGAAGAAGGCNGGCTCCAGGATAGTGGCCCTTGTCGGGGGCCTTGTCCTGGGTATCGGCTATGTATTGGCAGGCCTGGCAGGCACGAGCTTCTGGGGGATATTGGTCGGCGTGGGGCTACTCGGTGGGGCAGGAATCGGGCTTGGTTACGTCTGCCCTATAGCCACGTGTGTCAGGTGGTTTCCTGACAAGAAGGGGCTCATTACAGGCTTGGCAGTGGCTGGATTCGGTTTTGGTGCACTGATCTGGATCAAGCTTACCAGCGGCTTTGTATTCGGGCCGATAGACCTGACGCCGGGCTGGAAGGGTCTTTATGGCTCAGGGTGGACGGTCAATCAGGTATTCATCCTCTACGGGATACTCTTCGCTGCCCTCGTTGGACTGGGCTCTATGGTCTTGATCGACCCACCTCAGGGTTGGAGCCCGCCCGGTTGGATACAGACCAAGGCAGCTGCTGCGTCTGCCTTGGGCACAATGGACCTGACGGTCAGCCAGATGGTCAAGACCGGCGCATTTTGGGGATTGTTCATCTGCTTTATGGTAGGTGCGACCGCAGGTCTTATGGTTATCGGCATCATAAAGCTCTTTGGTACAGAGTCCTTGGCAAAGACGGGTATAACCCCCCAAGAGGCAGGGGTCATAGCGGGAACCGCCATGGGCCTTTTCTATTCCCTCCTGAATGGACTTGGCAGGATCATATGGGGCTCGATATCCGATAGACTCGGCCGCCGGTACTCCATCGCGCTTATGTGTATCCTGCAAGGGATAACGATGCTGGCCTTCTATCGCCTGGCAGCTAGCGAGCTGGGCCTGTACCTGGCCGCTGCCCTGATAGGTTTCAATTTTGGTGGCAATTTCGCTTTGTTCCCCGCCGCCACCGCAGACTTCTTCGGTAACAAGAACGTAGGCTCCAACTACCCATGGGTCTTTCTGGCATATGGCGTCGGCGGCATCGTAGGCCCGATCCTTGGCGGGATGATGGGCGACGCCAAGGCGTGGAACATGGCATTCATACCTGCCGGGATCGGATGTCTGGCCGCTGGTGCCATTGCACTCATGCTTAGGCCCCCAGCGCCAAGGGATGCCTAGGCTATCTGGTCAATAGATCGAACTCCTCAGGGCCGAGGGCCTTCCTGAGCCTTTGCAGTGCCACTAGCTCTATCTGCCTGACCCTCTCCTTGCTCAGGCCAAGCTCTTGGCCTATCTGTTGGAGCGTCTTGCCCTTGCGTCTTATGCCAGTAGCGGCCAGGCCAAAGTGGTTGATGATCACGTATTGTTGCCGCTCGTCCAGCTCCCTCTCTATCACCTCGGTCAGGCTCTGCCTGGCCCGCTCGATAGCTGCAAGGTCGGCAGACTGCCGTAGCTGAATCTGGGCCGAGGCGATAGAGGCCGCCTTCCTCCTGGAGATCTCTATGTCCTTGCCGGAGGATCTGGCGTATTCCTTTGCAATAGCCAGAGCCGCCTGCTTGCCGAACCTCAGACCCTTTGTGTAGTCGAACTCCTGTATGGCCGTGATCAGTGCATAGTTGCCCTTGCTGACCAGGTCAGCGAACTGGGCAGGGTCAGCGGCATGCTTACTGGCTATAGCCACCACCAGTCTGAGGTTGGCAGCAACAAGTGCCCGCTCTATGGCATCGGCCTGTGCCAGATAGGACTCTGCCTGACCCAGCAGCCTCGCAGCTGGATTCGAGAGCCTGATCGCAGACCTGCATTGGACCGCCATGAACTTCAGACAGTTGTATTTCCTGAACAGCCTGGCCTCCAAGGCCGCTGGTATGGGCTGGGCCTGTTTGAGCAGCCTGACGTATTCAGGCAATAACTGGCTGCTGGCCAAGGCATCAGGTATCTCGGCAAGTCCATCAGGGGCTGCAGGCAATTCCACAGGCTCTGCCAGTATCTGCTCCCTGACGGCTGGATCGGCAAATTCAGGGCTTGGCACGAGATTGATCCTCCTTGCCATCAGGGCCGATGCCCTCCTCTGGTTTATGAGCCTGTAGATCGAACTCCTGCTCCTGGCGAACCTCTGCACCAGCTGGCTGATCGGCACACCAGCCTTGTACAATTCGAAGACCCGCTGTGCATCCCTGACAGAAGACCTAGCGGACGCCCTTCTTGCCAGCGGATGCTCGGGGTGAGACCTGAGATATTGCTTGATGGTGTACCTTACGGTCTCCGCGGACCTCCCCGTGGCCTGGGCTACCTGCCTTATGACATGGCTCAGCGAGCCCTTCGAATTAGCAGCGAACCTGACGACAAGGTCTATGACTTCTCGCCTCTGCCTTTCGTCCATCCTGCTGAACCTGCTGGCCCTCTCAACCAACTCTGGGTAGGCCTCCATAAAGCCCTCGAGCACACCACGCCTTATGCCAAGCCGCTTTTTCCCATCTGGGAATATGAACCTCCTTGCCACAAGCCCGCACCTCCTCCATCTGTTGACTGTCTTCTCAGATACNCCTAGTCTGCTTGCCACCTNCCCTAACCTATATATCGGCTCATCCAGCTGATCTACCCTCGGGCAGGCGATCGTACTGAGCCTCGTGACGAAGATCCTCAGGTCCTCTAGCAGTTGCCTCCCAGGAATCAGATAGGACTGAACGCTGCGTGCAGGCATAAAGCCAGTGATCCTGAAGTGTACGAACTCCCAAGGGTATTGCTTGTCAGGATCTATGGACCTGATCAGCTCCTCAGTGGCCTCGATCTGTCTTAGCCGCTTGGCGCTGGGCGTGAACCGCAACTGGATTAAGAGCTCAACTAGGTTCTTGTCTACAATGCGTCGCATCAGGCGGCAATCAGGCGTTTGGCTACCGTCACCGCCTCCGCTGCATTCGGGGCATAGCCATCCGCGCCTATCTTGTCCGCATAGGCCTGCGTGACTGGTGCCCCACCGACCAGGATCTTCACATCCAGTCCCGCAGCCTTTAGTGCCGCCAAGGTCCTCTCCATGGCAGGCATCGTAGTAGTCAACAGTGCGCTCATCCCCACCAACTGGGCCTTCGATGCCTTTGCCTGCTCTACAAACCTATCTGGAGGCACATCGGTACCCAGGTCTATGACCTCAAAGCCAGCCCCCTTGAGCATCATGGCCACCAGGTTCTTGCCTATGTCGTGCAGATCGCCCTTGACTGTACCAATCAGGAATCGGCCCAATGGCTTGACCCCAGCCTTTACCAGCTCCGGCTCTAGCAATGCCATGGCCGCCTTCATGGTCCTGGCAGAAAACAGCACCTCTGGGATGAATATCTCGTTCTTGCTGAATCTCTGCCCTACCACCTCCATCCCAGCGATCAGGCCTTCATCCAGGATCTGCTTTGGTGGGACCTTCTGGTGCAAGGCATTCCTTGTGATCTCCACTGCCTTTGCCTGATCGCCCTTGATGATTGCCTCAGCCAATGCCTTAAGATCTGTCATACTATACCCTCTTTCAATCTAGCCATGTCGTTACCTGGCAACAATCGCTATGCCAAGGTCGTCAGCCAATGCCAATGTCTGCTCTTTATCCAACACGATGGTCTTGTCCGCCTCTATCACAAGACAGCAAGCCCCACCAGCGGCCATCTGCCTGATGGTATCAGGTCCTATGCAAGGTACATCGAAACGCATGTCCTGATTGGGCTTTGCAGTCTTCACCAGCGTCCAACCACCCGACCTGCACAACTGACCTGCCCTCTTGATCATCTCGGCGGTGCCCTCCATGGCCTCTACTGCCAGCACCTGCCTCTCCTTCACTGCAACCGCCTGACCTATATCGAGTTCCCCTACCCTTTTGGCCATCTGCCAACCGAAATCTACATCTGCCTGGTCAGAAGGCCTGTGCCTGGTCAGTACCCCGCGCGGTGCCATGCTATCCTTGCAAAAGCTAGTCGAGTCCACCAGTTCTATCCCGCCAGATGCCAACTCGTCCGCCACCGCCCTAAGGAGGTTGTCGGTCTGTCTATCCTTGCCCCGCAATCGCCAATAATAGATCCTGAATGCCCTCCAATCTGGCAGGTATCTGATGACCCTCCATGGGGTCAGAAGCCTTGCCTTATCCACCACCCCGACCATGATCGCCCTTGTTACCCCATGCCTCCTGAGCCTGCGTATCCAGCCACCTGGCCTTGCCACACTGACACGATAGAACACCTCAACCAAACCTGGCAAGGCAGGATCCACTGCTTCGCTTATGCTCACGCATATCACACGCAGCCCCGCCTTTTGTGCCCCATCAGCCACCAGAACGGGCAGAAGCCCGCCACCTGCTATCAGTCCCAAGACCTTATCCATAAGCATGCAATGTGCATTCGCTAACTGGATTCTATCCCTACAAACCGATCGGTCAATCCCCTTTTACCTGACCGTTTGGAACAGGAAAGGAACATCGTATCCCTAGAAGCACTACTCAAGAACTGATCCCTAGGCCCCGAAAGGCCTTGGGGTTCATGGCCCTGGCCGGAGGGCTAGCTATCCAGTACCAATAGACCTCTGAGCAGACGATCGAGGATCCTGGCCTGCAAGGCAGGCGATGGCCTGTCAGTGAAGTCAGCGGCCTTTGACCGTACCACCGTCACGTTTGGCCCGAATGGCCTGTATACCACTGGGTCGGTAGGACCGAATACCACAAATGTCATCACCCCCATCCCACCTGCCATATGGCTTATACCTGTATCGTTGCCAACGAATGCACCAGCGACACTCAGGACCGCTAGTACATCCTCCAGGCTGAGGTCATCGAGCAGAGGGGCTATACTGCGCAGTTTCTCTGCAAGATCTGGCCCAAAACGCTCCTGTTCAGCAGGCCCTATGACAAATACCGGTTGTATCCCCTTGCCAGCAAGGCCCTCGGCCAGGCCCAAGAAGTTCGCTATGTGCCAGCACTTCCTTATTGCGCTACTGCCCGGGTGCATGAGGACCACAGGCCTATCTGGCGCGATCCCGGCACCAGCCAAGATCCTCTTGCCTTTGGCCACGTCCGAATCCGTCGGCTGTATGATCTTACTAGGTCTAGGTAAAGGCCTTGCCTTGATCGCAACCGGGCAGTTGGATCTGAACTGGCCGATATAAAAATCGCTCAGATGCCTCCTGAACCCTGCAGGCGGCCGAAAAGGTAGACAGATCACCTCTGCACTGTGGCTGCACATGGCCGTATAGATCAGGTTTTTCTCGAATGAACCGCCGGGTTCCCCCAAGAAGGATACGATCCAGGTATAGTCCGCAAACGCCCCTATCAGCGGGTCCTGATCGGCTAATTCAAACTGATCGTGCTCTTGGAACAACCTATGCAGGTCTATCAGTTCCATGGATCTGATCGCATCCACGCAAGTCCGACCAGGCATGATACTCAGGTAATCCATATGTCCCAGCATATCTATGCTGCCAAGGCCGAGGCCGTCCTGCATGTATCTAGCTAGTGGCAGAGTCAGGATACAGTCCCCAATCGCCCCTGGCTGTATGATAAGCGCCCTTGTCGCCCTCTTAACTGCCTGGCAGTGCTGGTGGTTGATCATGGCAATCACATCTTGCTCTAAGTACTGCATACAGGTCCTGCATAAGGTCTAGGTCTACCAGGCCATTCTAGCAGACCACCGACACCCAGGAAACCCCCTTCTTCCGACACACCCATAATACTCCTCAACCCCTAACCCCACAATAGCAGGCCTTGTAGGCTTCAAGGTCGATGGCCCAACGGCCTGTATGCTCGGCATCAACGCGTACCAGCGGTACAGCTGTACCGCCGGGGTTACTGGACCTGGTATATGTGGATATAGTAATTGATGTTAGCAGGATTGCGGATAGTGACAACGTACTTCCACCCAGGTAGATCTTGGCCTGCCGCAAGGGCCTGCCACTGGGCAAGGGTCTGCCTGTCGTACCAGACCGTTGCATCAGATGCATGCAGTAGTCGTGAGTCCCAAACGAAATATGTGATGCCCTGGTCCTTGCAATACTGATGGATTTCACCTTGGACCTGGCGAAGGGGAACATAACAGCTTGCCCCACTAGGGTCTGCGATCCGTAGCAGATCTGCCATGCTGGTGAGCATCTTGTGGTCGGCGGGTAAATTCGCCTTTCGCCACTCTATCAGTTTACGGAACTCGACGTCACGCATGCCGTTGCCCAGATTCATGGGCACCTGCGCAAGGAGTGTGATTGCCAATACCAAAGAAAGGCATATGGTTGCGAAGACACGCGCGGCCTGCAAAAACCTATAACAGGCTGCAACCACGAGCATAGGTACTAGCCAAGTAATGGGTACATACATCCTTGGCTCTTGGAATTGGTACATAAGATGGATACCGCCATAGGTAGCCCCAAAAAGGTATAGCGACCATCCTGCCCTAGCAGCCCACATGCCGTAAACAATCATCAGAAGCCCAAATATGATTGTAAAAATGCTGCAAGGTATAGGCCACAACGTAGCCAGAAATAGGTTATTCCAACCCTTTAACTCGAACAATCCGGATAAAGATAGTAACTTGACATAATGAACGTGCTCGCCTTTACGTAGACTCAGCCATGTCCCGAGCATCCATGTGGCAAGCGGCATCAAGGATAGGATCCCAAGTAGCAAGGCCCTGCGGTATCGCCTTCGCAGCAAGCCCGCTAGGATAGCCGCGATCAAGACACCTATAGCATCGTAGCGAGTAATCGTCGCAAGGGCGCCTGCAAGATATGCCCACATGGAATCTCTAGCCAATAGCCATAGCGTCAGTAGGCACAGGAATATCAGCAATGTCTCACATAATGTCCGCGTGAGCATTTCCAACACAAATACGTTGGCAGCAAACAAGATTGCCAGTGGAAAGGCCGCCCTGGGTAGATAGGGCCGGATGACTAAGTATACCAATGAAACGTTAAGGGGATATAGTATCGCATTTACCAGTAGCGCGGCAGTCCACGCCGAGCCAACGGCTAAACCCAAGGGATATACTATCAGGCCAAATAGTGGCGCCCGCATGAAGTCGCTGGGGATCCGGCCGGACCAGATCTCTTTGCCTACCTGCAGAAAGCTTACCAGATCCGGGGCGGGCATGGCCTGGAATCTCCAAAACAGGATCGAGACCACCCCTGCAAAAGCAGCAAGGATTATAGTCATCCTATCTTCTCTAGGACCACCATCTGCATCAAAGCCATGTGTCGACCTAGGCATCTGTCAATCCATTCAAATACAGGATACGTGATTGCAGGTATGGGCAAGGTATGCCGCAGGCCTCCACTAGCCACATAGGCCAGGTCACTAAACCGTTCGACCTTTCTTATCCTCAGACCTGGGCACCGATCCGGCAAACTGGAGGCCTGACTTACAAAGATGATCCATGCCAGGGCCTGATTGGGGACGTACCGGTTGTAATCCGCACCGGCATAAAAGACCTCGTGATGGAACCGCCAGATGAACCTCGCAAACCAACCATTGGTCGGATCGATCATGACGACCAGCCCTCCTGGCCTTAGGCATCTAAAGGCCTCACGGAGGAATGAGTCCGGATCAGCCAGGTGATGGAAGACATTCAACATCAGTATCGCATCAAGCTGACCATAAGCGACGGGGATTCGATATGCAGAACACACGATGTCGATGCCCTGCATCATCGCAATATCGGAAGTCCTAGCCAGAGGTAATATGTCCTTTATACAGCCCCCACCACTACCCAATTCCAGGACATGCCCTTTCTGCAATGGGCCGAGTGCGTCGGCCATCCTCTGATAGAAAGCCCTGTAGACCTGCCGCAGGAATGGTCTAGACCTTATCAGGTCGTATTCGTCGAGCAATCCTCAGCCTCCAGGTCGCCAATAGGCTCATCTTGAGTAGCAGCCAGCCATGATAAAATCGCCTTATCTGCGTATGGCCATACTGCCTTGCACGGTAGACCACAGGCACATTTACGATCCTCATTCCCAATCGCGCGGCCTCGAATATCAGGGTAAAATCCAGGAACGGATCGCCAGGCCAGTACCCCATCCTCTCCCAGTCGGCCTTGAACAGGATCTTCGTCCCACACAGGGCGTCCTTTATGGGCTGTCCGCATATCCACGACAGCCACCAGGCAAAAAACCTATTTGCCCAGACGTTCAGCCAACGCATGGCCCCTCGCTCCATGGTAGACTCGAGCCTGACCCCCACAACCAGTGTGCCAGGGTCGAGCTGCGCTATCATGTCGGGCAATGCCTCTGGGTCTATGGTCATATCTCCGTCAAATATGGCTAGGACATCACCGGGGGCATTCTGAAAGCCTGCGATAACTGCATCTGCCTTACCATGCCCTTGCTGACGGAGTACCTGCACAGACCTGGCAGGATAATCCTTGTGACAGCGGCATAGCTCCTGCCAGGTACCATCGGAGCTGTGACCCTCCACGAAGACCAAGCTGTAATCAACGGGCATTCTCTCTATGATCTTTGCGATCGTACCCCGCTCGTTGCGGCAGGGGATGATCACAGAGACCTTAGCGCTGGTTTTGTCCATCATATTCAACAGGCACCTGAAGGGAGTATATCTGAGTACTTGCAGGCCTGTCAATCCGTCCGGTATACCATGGTAGCCAGCACGGCCATGACCTTCGAAGGTCAAGAAGCGGCCTCTTATCAGCCACTGGCGATTACCGGTGTATTGGACATTCTTGGTTGCATGCGATGGGAGGACGTGCTATAATAATATTCGTCGAGGAGCAATAGACCCGAGCAGCGAAGGATGGCGACCTGCGGCATCTTTGCGGAGGACAGGCTATGGTATTGACCTGGATCGCCATATGGCTTGGATCTGCCATCGGGGCCTACCTATTGATCGAGGCTGCAGCGGTTTCTATAGGCAGACAGGTTTGGGATAGGACATTGAGGAGATTTGCCCTTGTAAGTGGATTGGTGCTGGGGCCTGTCATGCTTGCGATAGCTATCGAGCTGCTGCTTATGACAGAGGTGGGCAAGGGGATCGCGGCCGTAAAGACCTGGAGATACAAGGATTAGCCATTGTGGATCGCCGTAACTGATGCCTCAACGGCTGCGGACAAGGAGGTGTCTTTGTATCTCCAAACCCGGACTATTTGCGAGCTGATCCAGGAATCGCATGCCATCCTGCCAGTAGCCACTTGTCGGTCTAAGGTCTGGCAAGAGCCTAGCAAAATAGGCATTCATGTCATCCAACAGCAGCTCACGCAGGTACTTGCTGACCATGGATGCAAGTGCCACAGGCAGATACAGCGCGTCCGCCCCTACCGCGAATTGCACCTGCATCCTCCGGCAGGGCCACGCAAGTTCGTAACAGCTTTGCTGCTGATCCTCGCGCACCACCTTCATACTGCAGTCTGGGAACATGGTTTGCAGCCTGGCCCTGTAGTATGACCTTCCCCCCTGCCTATCGACGAGGCATATCACCTCCTGCTGCTCGCTCAGGTCCATGATCTGCTTGATAAGGCCACATGTAACGCAAAACAGCAACGTTGCCTTGTTATGCAGCCTCTCTACCATCTGGTTATAGTGTGCTACATCTAGGCATCTGCAGCGAATGGCCACTAGTGCGGCATCATTCCTTGCAAGGTCCCTTGCCAGTGTATTTGCTGCCAACTCGATAACAGGCTCCTCGCAAGGCAATCGCCTGGCATCCATGTCCTTGTGCCATGGATAATTGGAAAGCCTTGATAGGCAGTCACCATCTAGCAAAGAAAGCATCTGCTGTAGCGTCCTTGGCCTTTGGCCGGATGCCAATATTGCAGCCAGAACGGACCTCTCGAGCGACCTGATCCCGGACCTCCTCTTGAAAACCACCTTGCTGTCATCTATGACCAGCTTGCCCTTTGCGGATCTGCCGACCCTGGTGACGCTCCTTGAGAGGACCTGCCAAAGGTCGGCAGAAACCAATCCCTTCGGTACAGACACCGCGACAGCGGATACCACTAGCGGTCCAAGCAAAGGACCATAACCTGCCTCATCTATACCTATCAATAAAGGCATGGCTCACTCCGGTCCCAATGCCTTGTAGTACATTGCCTCCCTATCGGACAACTGGCCCTGGTCGATCATGGCCTTGATCCTCTCCACATCCACCTGCCTACCTTGGCCGCGGATCGGTGTGGTGGCTGTACTAGCCTGCGGTACAGCAATCGCCCTTGGCATAGCAGCAGGCCTTTCTATGACCCCTCCCACCAACCATATAGCGATAGTCAAGACCATTATGATCAATACAGCGGACCAGACCTTACNTGGATCGGCCTTTGTCCTGGTTGTGGGATCCTCTACCATGCAACGATCACACCAGATNCAATCCAGATGGTCCAGGCCGGTCAGGCCAAACTCACAACAGCCAAACCTCTTTGTAGGTAGCAAACGCCTGCCCACAAAGGCAAGGCGATTGAACAGGGAAAGGAATGCACCTGCTGGACATAGATACCTGCACCAGAACCGCCTGAATATTACGATCCCAAGTACCAACAGGCTTATGACCGCTATGAACTGCCATTGGCTACGCAACCCTTGCCCCCAAGATCTCCAATCGAAGACCCGAAGCAATATGTCACGGCTGTATGCACCCTTCTGGCCTGTCAGACAGAAGCCCACAACAAATGCAAATAACACAATGTATTTTATGAACCTTGCCTTCTGCATCGCTGTGCGGGCCACAACAGGCCTGAGTCTGTCGGGCAGTAACAGGCTAACCAGCTCCTGAAACCCGCCAAATGGGCATATGTAGCCGCAGTATATGTTCCCAAGGATGGCCACCATNAAAGGTACCAGCAATAGTAACATCGCACCATTGAGCCCAACGGCAGGCAGCCTTGCCCAGAGAAGGCCCAGGACCTGCTCGCTAGAATACTGGTTGTTCAGCCAGATACCACCTACCAAGAATGCCAAGGCCAAGACAACAACCCTCAGGCCAGGTCTACCCACAATGGATACAACGACCGCCCCAAGGATGCTGGCCAANAAGTACAGACCCTGCTTATCCCAAACGGAGACCTTGGCCGTTATGTGTGAATCCTCCATCTTCAGGACCAGCTTGGCAAAGCCTGTACCTGACGANCGCAATAGCTGCAATACGGCGCTAGAACTGACCGTTGCACCTGTCACTGCGTGGACATCCTTCAACATCTCGGGCCCCCAAAGCCTGGTGCCCTTTATGTTACCAAGCCAGGTCACTACCCTGTTGAGGTATCGGGGTGTCTCGGAACAACGTACGAACCTGTGATCCAAAAGACCACCATTTGGGTCCACAAAAAGGACCATGGATAACGGACCGCCATAGCCTCGCACCTGAACAAAGGGATCGGTTGCAAAGACATACCCTTCGAGCCTGCCATGGTGATAGACCTTCAAGTAATAGACCCTTCCACCGTCTGGGGCCAATGTCGCCTCAGAGATCACATCCTTGCCTGCGGTCCAGCTAGATGCCATTTGGAGAAGTCCCTGGACCTGATCGGGCCTGGCGACAACCGGCCTATCAGCCAACATGGACCAGGCCAGACAGGATGCGGCAATGCCAGCAAGGACGTAACCTATCTGTCTTAGCCGCAGGTCCACTACTATCGGGGCGGTCCTCCTGGCCGTGCGGAACCGCAGGTGCCTTCCCAACTCCAAAGGTATGTTCGCGGCTAACAGCCCGGCCACCGCCAGCATAGTTTTGGCAAGCCCTAATGTTGGCACAAGCACTAGGCTGCCAGCAAGCCCTCCTATGGCCGATCCAACATGGTCCAATAGCTGCAATCTAGCCGCAGTCGTGCCCACCTCCACCCTATCATTTTCTGCCAGCCGGGCCGCCCAAGGCAGGTATGCCCCGCTACACAGGCCGACAGCTATAAATGTCACCGCCAGGATAGGTAGCCTTGGATCGGGCATGTCGGTCAGCCTGGCAACCCAGATCAGCAATAACAGATGTACAACTACCAGTCCTAAGAACGACCACCTCGACCCCATGGGCCTGACCAATGCCTGCATCGCGATGGCCCCTAGGCATAGCCCTGCCATGAACAGACCGCTGACTAGGCCCATGTATACGTACAGGCTACCAAAGACCGACTGATGCAAGGACAGCAGGGTTATCACCGTGCAGATACCGACAAAGCCAGCCGAAAGTACCGCAAACCCGCCTACGAAGCCCGCGGATGTCCTGCCTGCGACCTCAGCCCTCGTGCGGTTCTGCAGTAGGTAAGCCCACCACAACAGGACAAGCACCACAGCAGGTACAAAGGTCAATGCCAACCCGATGTGTTCTGCCTTCTGGGCAAGCTTGATTGCCGGCAGTCCAGCATGTCTTGCCGAAAGAAGCAGCCCATAGAGGTAGCTGATAGGGCGGCTATCTCGGTTTACCAGGNGACCCGTATACCTNGTGACTTGATCGTAGGTGGCCAACGCCTGGCTTACCCTTTCCTTCTGGATCATCGAGGCCAGGCCATCTGCTGGATATAATGATGCAGAACCCTTGGCCATTAGCAGGCCATCCTTGAGTCTGCTTGGGTCTTCTACCAGGGGCCCATCCGATGCCAAGAGCACCGTCTGCTCACCAGGCAAAAGCCACAGATTGCCAAAGACCTGACGCAATGTCCCTATCACGGACGCGCCAAGGTATGCCAGCTCAGGCCCAATCACGTTTTCGCCGCCAGGGATCACCACCACCACCAAGCCTTCTGGGGCAAGGCGTGTCTTGACCAACTCAAGGAATTCCTTTGTATAGAGGCGGTTGTTGGCACCATTGATCGTCCCTGCTGGATCAATGATCACTGCATCGTAAAGGCTCTGAGTCTTGCGAAGGTACGCCCTTACGTCCTGCTGGACGACAAGGAACCTCCGGTCGCTGACCCTCAAGTCCGCCGGTATATGCCCCAACAGCCTCGAAAGATATTGCGGATCCGCCCTGACCAGCCCTACGAGCCCGACGCCTTCTAGCTTCAGCAATGCAGTGCAGATCCCAATCCCACCACCAACGACGAGGTACCTAGAGGCCTGCGGGCGCTGTGAGACGGCTACCGCCGCCAGGAGCCTTTGTCCTTCGGTCTCTGGTAGGCCCTCTACCACATGACCATTGCTGACCACTACAAACTGGCCTTTATATGAGCCATAGAGGTACTGGCCCTGTGCAGTACCGAACGACCCCTCGAATGCCCCTGGAGGCAGGATCCTTGACCAGTTTGCGATCTGTACGAACCTATCCAGGTAGCTACCTAGGCCAGATGCCAGGCCCACAACCAATACCACTGCCAGCAGCCCTACCAACCATCCGGACCAGCGGGGCTCGTACATCAGCAATGCCCAGGCTGAAAGCCCTGCCAATACCGCGGATAACAACAGCCACACAGCAGGACCCGACCAACCCTCGGCCAGCAACAGCGTCGTGATCATGCCCCCAACCAGACTACCAGAAGACTCGAGGACGTATGCTACAGTGATCGGCCACCTGGTAAGGTCGGAAAGCCAGCGGCACAACTGGGCAAAGAACAGGCCTGTAACCAGGCTTACCGGTGCACAGACAAGAAATGACCAGATCAGCAGCCTGCCCAATGGTAGCAACATGTAGGCCTGGCTACCACCAACCTGGCGTATAATGAGCATGAGCACGAATTGGAGGGCAAAGGCCGGCACGTATGCCATAGGTGCGATGGCCCAGATACGCGAGGATCCAACAGGAATCCTGGCTATCAGCCTCCAGATACACGCACCTATGGCCACCCAGATCAGCCAGCAGGCCAGGAAAAGTCCAACAGCTATGTCATGCCCCTCGAGGCTCCAGAGAAACTGCCGAAACAGCAGGGCCTGTGCCCCTATACTGAAGAATCCAAACCCGAATACAACAGAGCCCCTGGCAAGCTTGGGCCAGTTGGGTCCCGTACCGATCACTCGCCAAATACCTCTGCCTGGAAGACCTGCAACCGGGCCCCCTCCTGCCAGGCGTTTACGGGCAACCCTGCCTTCAGGCAAAGATGCTCGAGGGTCTGCTGTAAGTTCCAGCCCTGTTCAGGTGCCACCTGCGGCAGGAACAGTGCGGACCTCCCTGCCTTGGTCAATATGATCCCATCCACGCCAAGCCTGATCTGTTCAGGAGAATCGATAGGGCTTGGCAGGGTGAGTGCGGAGATCTCGATGGTCAGCTGGCCCAGCTCTGAGGCGGCAACAGGTGCAAACCTCGGGTCCCTCACCGCTGCATTGATGGCATTCTCTATGACCGATTCATACAGGGGCCTTCTAGGGTATACATCGCCTATGCAGCCCCTGAGTTGACCCCGCCGCTTCAACGTCACAAACGCCGCCCTAGGGACCTTGAGGGCATCGCTGACCTGTATACCAAGATCAGCAATGGTCGGTGTCCTCCTGTTCTCCAGATAGAATGCGATGGTCTTCCTGGCGATCTGGAGCAATGTGGCCTTGTCCTGCGCCGATAGGCCATCCTTCTTGCCAGCATCTGCACCAGAGGCCTTCTGCCAACTGCCCAATAGGGCGATGGAAAGGTAGCTGACCGATTGCGTCCAGTCGCCGGTGATCCTGCCAGAGGTAGTATACTCGACAAGCTCGACCTTAGTGGAGGCAGGCACCATCGACAATAGGATTGCCACAGGGATATAGCCACAGATCGTCGCCCCAGTCCTTTCTATGTACCCAAGGAATGCCTTTGGATCCTTGGCCTCTATGGCTGCAAATGCACCCATGTCCAATTCCCTAATCTTGTTGGGCAGGTCCTCTGTGAATGGCACATATCCATACGATCGACCGTAGTGAGTGAAGTCAGAGCTGGCAACGACCAATGTGTCCTGATCCACACAACCGGCCAAGGCCTGGGCTGCCTGATCGATGGTCTGCGGTGAGCAATGACCCGCAAGTATCGGTACCAGCCTAAAACCATCTCCCAGTCTTTCCTGTAGCAGCGGTAGCTGTATCTCTACACTGTTCTCGCCTCGGAATGCATCTGGTATGTTGCGGAAGATCTGGTTTCCAAGAAGCCTATCAATGACCTCATGGTCCAGCTGTATGCTACCTAGCGGTGTCTTGAACGACCTGGCCCTAGGTACGATCAACCAGTCCCCAGCCGGATACCTGTGGCTTGGTCCTATGACGATGACCCTACTATATCGCCTGCCACTAGCGGCAAGGCCTTTTGCCGCCGCAGGCCCGGAATATGCATAGCCCGCATGGGGCAGGATCAGTCCGATCACATCCTGTCTCGACTTGACCGCTGCCCGATCGAAGAAATCCTTCAACTGACCTCTCAATACATCCGGCTCAGCAGGATACCACAGGCCAGCCAATGAGCTGGTCAGGTCCACCTGTGTCGGCCCTGCTGACCAGACCGCAGACCCTATCAATCCTATCCACATCGCTGTGATCCTCCAGAGATCCTTGTCTAGCCCGACCATATGCCCTCAGTAGATATGTCCCACAGTGGGACCAGCCTGCCAGGGTAGGACCTGGTAGGCTCACAAGCCAATCTCGTCCAGGCTGCACCGAACAATCTTGCCACAGGCCCAATGACCTGGCCTGCGATGAGCCCGCCCAAGATGCCAGACAGAAACATCCTCCTGGTCATGCCCAGACCCCCGGTATCTGCCTGTCGCAATCGGGACACCTGCCTTTCACCAGCCTGTTGGAAAGCACTGCAAAACCCCTGCGTTGTATCACCAACCTACCACAGCCAGGGCAATGCGTATCCTGGCCGGATGGGCTGGTCACATTACCTATGTATACGAACCAGAGCCCTTCGGCAATAGCAACCTGTCTTGCGGTCTCCAAGGTAGATGCAGATGTAGGTGGCAGGTGCTGCAGCTTGTACCTAGGCCAGAACCCAGAAAAATGGAGCGGGGTATCAGGCCCACAATACCCCTTGACCCACACTGCAACCTGCCTGAAGTCCTCAGGGGTGTCGTTGAGCGTAGGTATGACCAGGTTCGTTATCTCCACCCAGACCCCGGCCTTCTTGGCTGCCACTATCGCGTCGAGTATCGGCCCGAGGCTGGCAGAACAGATCCTCTGGTACAGCTCATCTGACATGAACTTCAGGTCTATGTTGGCTGAGTCGATCCATGACAGAAGACCTTGCCATGGATCCGGATTGACGTAGCCTGCAGTAACCAGGACATTCCTGATACCAGCCTGGCGGGCAAGTCTGGAGGTGTCGAGGGTATATTCATAATAAACGATCGGTTCCGTGTAGGTATAGGCGATGGAAGGACAACCAGTTTGGCTGGCCAAGGATACCACCTTTTGTGGGGGGCATGCCGCAGCAGTGCTATCCTGGGGATCGGCTTGTGAAATCTCCCAGTTCTGGCAGTTGAGGCAATGGAGATTGCAGCCTACTGTCGCTAGGGAGAGGATCCTGGTACCAGGCAGGAAATGGAACAATGGCTTCTTCTCCACAGGGTCTACATGGATCGCACAGGGAAAGCCATACACGACCGTCCTCAACCTGCCATCTAGGTTGATCCTGACACGACAGTCGCCTGCCCTGCCGGGCGATATCGTGCATCTCTTGGGGCATAACTGGCATTGTACGTCAGGCACCGCCAGGCCCTTCCACTGCTAAGACCGCTACTAGCCTCGGACCTATCTTATCGTATTGCCGCAGGTAACTGCAGTCAATGACGCTGTTGACTGGCAGGCCCCCTTGGCCTAGTATACGCTCGTTACCGGGGGTAGTATCAATGGACATACCGACCAAATGCGACTTTATCAACGAAAAGGCCGTGTTTGACACCCTGCAGGCCTGCAAGGATAGCAGCGTGTCAAAGGTCAGGGCTATCATCAAGAAGGCCCTCCAGCTTAAAGGGCTTGAGGCCGACCAGATCGCCCAGCTTGCTGCCATCAGCGACCCGGAACTACTTGCAGAGCTATTCCAGGCAGCAAGGCAGGTCAAGGAAAGGATATATGGCAGGAGGCTGGTGTTATTTGCACCACTGTATATATCCAACCTTTGCGCCAATGAGTGCCTGTATTGCGCATTTAGGGCCAAGAACACACTGATCCACCGCAGGTCACTGACGCAGCAGGAGATAGCCAATGAGGTAAGGGCCCTCATCGATCAGGGCCATAAACGGGTCCTGCTCGTGGCTGGTGAGGCATATCCAAAGGAGGGTTTTTCCTACATACTCAAGGCCATAGAGACGATCTATGCCATCACCAATGGCCCAGGTCAGATCAGGAGGGTAAACGTCAATATCGCCCCACTGACCGTCGAGGAGTTCAGGCAGTTGAAGCAGGCAAGGATCGGGACGTACCAATTGTTCCAAGAGACATACCATAGACCGACATATGCCCTGGTACATGCTGGCGGGCCAAAGAGGGACTATGACTGGCGGATCACTGCACTGGATCGGGCGATGGAGGCTGGCATAGATGACGTAGGCATAGGGGTGTTGTTCGGCCTATTCGACTGGAGGTTCGAGCTGCTTGCCATGATGCAACATATAAGGCACCTGGAGGCCAGATTCGGGGTCGGTCCTCACACCATCAGTGTACCAAGGTTGGAGCCCGCCACAGGTTCCGATCTGGCCAGCCACCCTCCCAAACCGGTCAGTGACCTGGACTTCCGCAAGATCGTCGCGATACTGCGTCTGGCCGTACCATACACGGGGATCATCATGTCCACCCGAGAGACACCGAACCTCAGGAGGGAGACATTCGCCCTGGGTGTCTCGCAGATATCGGCAGGCAGCCGCACCGACCCTGGCGGATATTCCAATACGGATCAACAGGCCGGTCAGTTCTCCCTTGGAGACCATCGGCCACTGGACGAGGTCATAAGGGATGTAGCACGGCTTGGATATATCCCGTCTTTTTGTACGGCCTGCTATAGACTGGGCAGGACAGGCCAGGACTTCATGGACCTTGCCAGGCCCGGAAAGATCTGGATGCACTGTGATCCAAACGCCCTTTCTACGTTCATGGAATACCTGTTGGACTATGCCAGCGAACAGACAAAGGCCGTTGGGTTCGAGTTGATCGAGCATGTCCTGCAGCAGATGTCGGCCCCTGCACGCAAGCGGGCCGAGGCTATGTTAGAGAAGGTTAGGTCGGGCCAGAGGGATGTCTTCTGTTGATGGCCGCATTGACCAAGGCCAACGGATGGTACATAATGCTACGCCATTATGCGGCCAAGGTAGGCTATCTTGAAAGGCAATAAACAGCATGGCTACCCCAGAGCAATATGATCCGGCTGGCCACACGGCCAGGCACAAGGACCGCGCGGCAGAGGTGGCCAACACATTCGAGTGGCTGATCACTGCCTTCATCTTGGCCTTCCTGTTCAGGGCCTTCATCATGGAGGCCTTCCGCATACCCACAGGTAGCATGGCCGAGACCTTGATGGGTGCGCACTTCAGGCTAGCCTGCCCTGAGTGTGGCTACGAATTCAACCATGGATTCGTCCCCCAAAGGTATGGTTTGCCAGATGATACCGTTCCATCGGTCCCTGTACCACTGCCGGCGGTCAGGTGTCCAAGTTGTGGCTATGTCCATAGGGGCCAGCCTTACGAGCAGACTACTGCGGCAGTGTACAACGGCGATCGGATACTGGTCCTTAAGTGTCTGTATCAATTCCTCCCGCCAAAGAGATGGGACGTGGTAGTATTCAAGAATCCAACCAACCCCAGCCAGAATTACATAAAGCGATTGGTCGGCCTGCCCGGGGAGGAGGTCGAGATCGTAGATGGCGACCTGTACATCAATGGCCATATAGCCCGCAAACCACCTTCTGTACAACGGGTATTATGGATGCCAATATACGACAACGACTTCCAGCCAGTACACCCGCAGCTTCCGGCATTCAATCTCAGGCCATGGCAGATGCCATTCGATCCGGCTGGAACGGCATGGCGAATCGACAAGGATCCTACCAGGCTGGTCCTGGACTGCCCACCAGGCCAGTTACAGGCGGTGGAGTATCGAGCCCCATCCGCAAATGACTTCAGGACCGCATATGCATACAATGACCTGGGCCTGCTCGGTACTGCCTCGACCGCTGTCTGCAACGACCTGATGATCAGATTCCTGGTAGACTTCAACGACCCAGATTGCCTTGCAGGCGGGGCGATTACCCGCAATGGNACACAATACCAGGGTTTGGCTCATGCAGATGGCCTTATGGAGCTTAGGGCAGTTGACTCAGGCCAGGTCTCNGTCGTAGCCGTAGGAAAGGCAGAGCTTCGGCCTGGCCGGCCGACACTGGTACAGTTTGCGCATGTAGACCGCCAACTGGTCCTCCAGGTGGGTAGGCAACGGCTTGTATATCCTTTGGATGGCTCTAGGGCATCTGCTACCAAGACCACAGCAATGCCCAGGGTCCAGATCATTGGTAGCGGGAGACTTTCGGTCTGGCACATCGGGATCTTCCGCGACATCTATTACACCAGCTATAACCCGCACGGGTCTAGATATGGTCCAGGTCATGCAACAGAGGGCAATCCATTCCAGCTCGCATCTGGCGAGTACTTCGTGCTCGGTGACAACAGCCCCAACAGTGAAGACGCCAGGTGGTGGCCAGAACCATCCACTGCCAGTCGCGGCCAAAGGCCGCCAAGGGCAGGGGTGGTACCGAGCGAATACATGATGGGCAAGGCCCTTGTGGTGTACTGGCCAGGAGGCTTTCAGGTGCCATGGCCCAGGCCCCTGCAGGCCTTTGCTAACAGCCCAGACCAGGCCGGGCCGCTGAGGATCCTGCAGTTGATACTCAGGCTCAGATGGATCCCCAATGTCGGCAAGATCAGGTTCATATTCGGCGGTTGTTCGGCAGACCAGCTCGATGGTCCCAAGGCCGCCGATATGCAAATATCGTAGTACCGTCTGACAAAAACGCATAGACAATACATGTCTTCGCCGAGATACTCTTTGCAGATCCATTGCCATTGCATTGAAAGGAACAATGATGCAGCCAGGTCAGATCGCCATTGCAGCAGTCTTTTTCGTCGCGGATCTTGTCACTGCTAGCCAGGCCAGTCCAGTCATAAAGGATGTGGCTGAGCCTCTATCCCTGACACAGGTCCGCCTAACAGGCGGCCCACTGAAACACGCACAGGATCTGGATGCGCAGTACCTGTTGAGCCTGGAGCCTGATAGGATGTTGGCAGGATATAGGATCAGGGCAGGGCTGGAACCCAAGGCAGAGGGATATGGCGGATGGGATTCGCCAAGGGGTAGGCAGCTAACTGGTCACATAGCAGGCCATTATCTGTCGGCGGTCAGCTATATGTACGCCGCCACTGGCGACCAGAGGTTCAAGGAGAGGGCAGACTACATGGTCAACGAGCTCAAGGTCGTCCAGGACAAGCGAGGCACTGGTTACCTGGGGGCAATCACGGACGACAAGGGCGTGGACGGCGAGCAGGTCTTTGAGCAGATCTCCAAGGGACAGATACGTTCAGGGGGCTTTGACCTGAACGGGATGTGGTCGCCTTGGTACACCCTTCACAAGATGTTCGCAGGTCTGCGGGATGCATATAGATACACAGGCAACAAGACGGCACTGGAACTGGAGATCAGGTTCGCAGCTTGGGCCGAGAGGATCCTTTCTGGCCTGACCGATCAGCAGCTCCAGAGGATGCTAAATACCGAGTTTGGCGGAATGAACGAGGTCCTGGCAGACCTTTATGCTGACACAGGCGATGCAAGATGGCTGGCGNTGTCCGACCGGTTCTTCCACCGCCAGATCGTGGAACCATTGGCTAGGCACATAGACATACTCNCAGGCACCCATGGCAACACCCAGGTCCCGAAGCTCCTGGGCTGCCTGGTGCGGTTCACGCTAAACGGAGACCTGACCGACGGGCTTGCTGCCGCATTCTTCTGGGACCGTGTCGTACACCATCACACATTTGCCACAGGTGGCCATGGAAGGAACGAGTACTTTGGCCAGCCGGACCGGCTGTACGAGATGATCGAGGGCAGGACTGCAGAGACCTGCAACGTATACAACATGCTCAAGCTCACCAGGCGACTCTTTGCCTTGCGGCCGGATCCGGAATACCCGGAGTTCCAGGAGCGGGCCCTGTTCAATCACATACTTGGCTCTATAGACCCAAATGATGGTAGCACCTGCTACATGGTACCAGTAGGCCAGGCCGTCCAGCGGGAGTACCAAGACATGTTCCGCAGTTTTACCTGCTGCGTCGGGACCGGCATGGAGAGCCACGCCCTACATGGCCATGGGATTTACTACCAATCGAAGTACAAACTCTGGGTAAACCTGTATGTCCCATCCACCGTGGACTGGTCCCAGGCATCGGCCAGGTTGACGGTCCAGACGGACCTGCCGGAGGGCGAATCTGTACAGTTGAGGCTGTCGATGCAGAACCCAAGGCAGTTCACACTGGCATTGAGGAGACCAGGATGGGTCGGGGATGGTTTTTCCATCAAGGTAAATGGCCAACCTGTGGCCTTGCCCGATGATCAACAGACACGCTCTGGTGACGGCCGCGCGTATCCATTTGCCAGGGGTTCTTACGCGGAGTTGAACCGCCTCTGGACTGACGGCGACACAATAGAACTGCGTCTGCCAAAGGCCCTCACGATCGAACCACTGCCAGACAACCCCCAATGTGCAGCCATCCTCTGGGGTCCACTGGTGCTCGTCGGCGATCTGGGCCCAGAGTCGAGAGGCAGGCAGAACAGGTCCGGCCAACCGACACAGGTGCCAGTCCTAGTGGTACCTGAAGGCCCTGTAGAACAATGGCTCAAGCCCATAGATGGAAGGCCAGGTTGGTTCCGAACGGAAGGCGTCGGAAGGCCTGTAGATGTGGAACTGACCCCATTCTATCGCCTACATAGACGCAGGTATATCGCCTATTGGGACATATTCACCCCACAGCAATGGCAGGTACGACAGCAAGAACACACCGCCAGGCAACAGCAGCAGGCAAGACTCGAGGCGGCCACAGTGGCATTCGTCCAGCCCGGCCAGATGCAGACCGAGCGGGACTTCAATATGCAAGGCGAACAAACAACGCCTGTAAGGCTCATGGACAGGGCCGGCAGGAGGGCCCAGGGATGGTTTTCATTCGATATCCCTGTGGACCGAGACCACCCGATGGCCATCATAGTCACATACAACACCGATGAACAACGGACAAGAAGGTTCGAGATCCTGGTAGATGGCCAGCGGATCGGACAGGAGACGATAAGGAGGAGGAGCCCAGAGCAGCAGGGACGCTTCTTCGACGTAGAATACCAGATACCCGAACAGTTGACCAAGGATAAGCAGAAGGTAACGGTCCGCTTCCAGCCCCTAGATGACGGTGGCACTGCCGCTGTTTACGGGATCAGGATGATAAGGGCCGATGCCCAAAGGTAACCACCCGGCTTGACCGCATGGTTTGACCATCCTAGAATCGCTGGCCATGCGTTCGCACAGCGCAGAGGCCAGAGAAGGTAGGCCAGCTGGCCTGGCGAGGCTGGGTTGGGATTGGCTGATCTATGTGGGTGTCCGGCTCTTGGCGGGCCTTGCACAGGTCTTGCCTGTGGCATTCGACCTGTGGCTTGCCAGGATGGCAGGTAGGTGGCTCTGGAGCCTGTATCGCAGGGGTAGGTTACGGGCCATCGAAAACCTCGAAGCCAGCTTCCCAGACAAGGATAGGGCCTGGATCGAGCAGGTCGGCAGGCGTAGCTTCGAGCAGATCGCAATGCTGGGCATGGATGTGATCCTGACCAATAGGATAGTCCGGAAGGAGAATTGGCGCAAATATTGCTGCTTCAAAGGGGTCGAAAGGGTAAAGTGGATGATGAAGGGAGGGGAGGGCCTGCTGCTGGTGACAGGCCACTATGGCAACTTCGAGATCATAGGGTACCTCTTTAGCCTCTTTGGCTTTCGCATATACAGCGTGGCCAGACCGCTGGACAACAGGTTCGTCGACAGGTGGCTCCGCCGGATACGCCAGCGGCACGGCCAGGTCATCATAGACAAGAAGGGGGCTTCAGAGCTGATGGCAAGGATACCTTCTGGGATATCGCTGGGCCTGATCGCTGACCAGGATGCAGGCCGCAAGGGGGTCTTCGTGGAGTTCTTCGGCAGGAAGGCCAGCACCTTCAAGAGTATTGCCCTGTTGGCAGTCACCAGGAGGATGCCTGTGGTGGTCGGGTACGGCAGGCGGATCGGAGATCGATTCTTCTTTGAGATCGGGGCAAACAGGATCATCCTTCCAGAACACTGGCTCGACAAGCCGGACCCGATCCACTGGATCACAAGCCAGTTTACGCAGGCCATAGAGGAATTCGTGCGGCAGGACCCGACACAGTACTGGTGGATCCATCGTAGGTGGAAGACTAGGCCGCCAAACGAACGGACCAGATCCAGCCTCGATGGCCAAGGGGCATCTGCCCACACAATCGCCACAAGTCATTGAGGTCAGGTATGGATAATGGCAACGATCGTCCAAGGGNGCGTCCATCCAACCGTCAGCTGTGTCAGCTGGCCATGCAGCAACCAGGTCTGCTAGAGGTGAAGGTCATAAGGCCCAAAGATGTCGCCACTGGTGCTTGGGTGGAATGGAAGTGTCGGTTTGGCTGCGATGGTTACGGCCAATGCCTGGTCTGCCCACCATTTACACCCAAGCCGGATCAGACCAGAAGGGTACTCGACGGATATCGTCGCGGCCTGCTCATGCATTTCAGGCCCGATGCACATGTCAAGCAGGTTGTTGCAGACCTGGAAAGGGCCATCTTCCTCATGGGTGCATGGAAGGCCTTCGGGCTGGGGGCAGGACCATGCCACTTCTGCCCCAGTTGCCCTGTGCCTGATGGACCATGCCGCCATCCAGAAAGGGCCAGGCCATCCATGGAGGCATGTGGTATCGACGTATTCACCACCGTCCGCAAGGCAGGCCTACCTATCGAGGTAGTAACGGACAGGAGGCAGTGTCCAAACTANTACGGCCTCATCCTTGTAGACTGACCCCTATTGGCCTAGCTGATGTGGCAAGGCCTCCAAAGGACAACCTTTGCAACTCGGCCTGGGCCTGCAGTACTCCTTGCCAAGCCTTACCAACAAGGCGTGATATTCGTTGAATAGCCTGACATCTGGGCGAAGGTGGCTGTGGAATAGGTCTTGGAGCTGGTGGTAGTCAAACGGTGGCTCTATCAGCCCATGCCTCGACGCGATCCTGGCGGTGTATGCATCGACCACGAATACAGGTCTATCAAGGGCATACAGGAGTATGGAGTCGGCAGTCTCTGGTCCGATCCCTGTGATCGAAAGAAGTTGCTGCCGCAGCGAATCGGTAGGTACGCCTGAGAGTGCATCGAGGTCACCCGTATACCTGTCGAAAAGCCAATCCAAGAACGCGCAAAGCCTACGCGCCTTTATGTTGTAATACCCAGCAGGCCTGATCAACCTGGCAAGCTCCGATCTCTCAAGGCTATGCATGGCCCCTGGTTCAAGCAGGCCTCTTGCCCTGAGGTTCGCGATGGCCTTCTCCACGTTGGCCCAGTTGGTGTTCTGGGTCAGGATCGCCCCCACTATCACCTCAAATCTGGTCTGGCCAGGCCACCAATGCTGTGGTCCAAAGGCCTCCAACAGGATCTCGTATATCTGCCTAATGGGAACTTGTTTCTGATCAGACATAGGTCCGGTATTGTATTGTGGTTGGTCCCAAAGTAAACTGCCGGCCTAGCCGCCAAGGTCTGGTGGTCTACCATGGATAGCACAGAAAGATGAGGTCAAAAACGAGGTCTTCGAACAGAAGAAGGATCGGATCAAGCCAACTACTCAACTTTGCAAAGGACTCCTATCTGGAGAGGACCAGTCGTCCTATATATGCGATCCTGTTCCTGCTACCACTAGTGATCTTCTATGAGGTAGGCACGATCCTGATCAATACAGATACACTCAACCAATCCCAGGTAAGGGTCGTGGCATTCGTCTGGCTTCAGGAGCTATTCAGGTACATGGGCTTCCAGGAGCAGGTGGTATGGGTGATCCCACCCTTGGTGGTGGTACTGGTGCTGTTGGGTCTCCAGATCGCCTCCAAGAAACCATGGTCTATCTGTGGTTCGGACCTGATCCCTATGGCAGGGGAGTGTGTGTTGCTGGCAGCCCCACTGGTGGTCTTGAGCCTCCTGCTGAATACACAGCCTTCACCACAGGATAGGCCAGTTGCTGCAGCCCTGCAGCCGGTCCAGGCCATGGTACAGTCCAATACATCATCCNTGCTTGCCAATATAGTTACCGGCATAGGTGCAGGGATCTACGAGGAGCTGGTCTTCAGACTGATACTTATATGCCTGCTGGTGATATTCTTTCAGGACCTTCTCCGNGCGCCTTACACCAACGCGCTGATACTTTCGATCCTCATATCCGCAGCCCTCTTCAGTGCCCACCACCACATCCTATTTGTTGGGGGTAGGCTTGGTTCAGGCCTGCCTTTCACCTGGCCGGAGTTCGGGTTTCGGACCATTGCGGGGGTGTATTTTGCGATCCTCTTTGCGATCAGGGGCTTCGGGATCACGGCTGGCACACATGCATTCTACGACATCATAGCCACGATCCTGAATTGGGCCTTCTATGTAGGATAGCAAAAATTCTTCATGAAACTGCGCTTGTATTAATCTTTATCAGCAAAGATCTTACGGATTCACCGTCCTATAAGGGGCATAAACCCCATTACCAGTATTGCTAATGGGGCTTGAACTGGATTGCCGGCGTGGATATAATCAAAACAGAACAGAGGTCATTGGGGTTTGTGCCTATGGAATTACCGCAGATAAATGTGGCCGTTGAGCAACTCACCTTCAGCCTGTTCCAGAGGCCCTTGCATCCGGAACTATTCCAGATCTACGCGAGTCGGGAGATAAAGACCGAGCGTTACCAGTCGCTGATATGGGTGACCGGATGCACGCATGTGATAACCTTATTCTATGGCAATGAGTGCCTCAGCGAGGTCATTAGCCCTCCAAACCAGTTACTGCCATCCAGGGGGCTCTTGGAGCGATTCCAGTTCCGTGGGCCAAGGACGCACAAGTGCACGCTGAGCCGCGGCATCAGCTACATGATGGATCACCAGATCGAGAAGATGACCCCCACCCTGTACAAACAGAGCAGGGCAGACCTGGAGAGGTTTGCCAGGAATAGGGGTCTATTCGTGAGCTTCCCAGAGCTGGAGGTCGGCAGCCTCGAACCTTTCTGCTTTGTGGACTTCGAGGCAAGGCTCAATGAGCTACACGTCCATACCTTTGCTGCCTATCCTGACCAGGTCACCATGGTAAAGACCCAGTCCCTGTTCGACCTGAGGGGATAGGCAAGACCAGGACCAACCTGCGCGTGGAGTACAGCGCAGCCGTTCGAACTCCACCTTTCGCAAAAAGGCGATATTTTTACGCAAAAAGGCGATCGCTCCTGCCCTCCTAGTGTTATACTAGCTTTTGTTATAGGATCTGCGCCAGCCATGGAGGTTGGGCATGTCGGCAAGGTACCGGCGATCTGCTCGGCCATACCAAGGCCCGGTACCGGCCAGAAAGGAGGGTAGGACATAGAAGAAGGCATCAAGGTGAGTATCACGACCAAATACATATCTAGGTGTTCTTGAGAGAAGGAGGTACATATGAAAAGGGTTCTAGTACTAGTGACATTGTTTGTATCGGTCCAAGTAGGGCTTTGCAGGACCTACGTGGACCCAAACACCTCAGGGCTTGTACATCAGTACACCTTTGAGGATGGTACTGCCAATGACAGTGTAGGTCAGGCCCATGGTGTGCTGGTAGGCGGCGCGAAGGTAGAAAATGGCGCACTGGTAAC
>JGI24721J44947_10000847_pt1 | contig 42456 bp, 38 predicted proteins | sample YelNatPaOPGAMG01_FD_44947 | JGI IMG/M metagenome (IMG submission 44947) | reverse complement strand
TTAATCTTATAGACAAATATTGACATAAATAGCTAAAAATGTATAATATAAAAATATGAAATTATCAACCTGGGCAAAGAAAATGGGGATAAGTTATCGTAGGGCATGGCAGATGTTCAAAGATGGAAAACTGCCAAATGCAAAAAAACTACCAACGGGAACTATTGTGGTTCTTGAAGAAGAAAAAGCTAATGTTTTATCCACTCAAAATATTGTGGCGATATATGCAAGAGTTTCATCTCATGAAAACAGGGATAATATTGAAAAACAAGCTGAAAGGTTAAAAGAATATGCAATAGCAAAGGGATATCAAATAAAACATATTGTAAAAGAAGTTGGTTCAGGGGTAAATGATGCAAGACCAAAACTTATAAATTTGCTAAATAAACAGGATTATTCAATTTTACTTGTTGAGCATAAAGATAGATTAACAAGGTTTGGTTTTAATTATATCAGGTTATTATGTGAAAAACAGGGGAAACTTATAGAAATAGTAAACGGGTCTGAAGATGAAAAAGAAGACATTATTCAAGATTTTGTAGCAGTTATTTATAGTTTTTCAGCAAAACTTTATGGCTTAAGAATAGCAAAGAGAAAAACAGAAAAAATAATAAAAGAGATCACGCAAGATGAAGAATAAAGAAGAGAAAATTATAGGCACATATTTTTATCCACACTTTGCAAATAAAGGCAAATTAGCTCAAGCTATTAAAACTCTAATAGAATACAGAAAAGTAGCTCAAAAAATAGCTCATATACAATGGAAATACTTTTTTATAAGTCGGGAATGTAAATTTAACAAATATTTATCAGTTAAAGAAATAAATAGTGACTTATCAGAGCGATACAAACAAACTTGTTTATGGCAGGTTTGCAGTACACTTAAAGGCTATATCAGCAATTTACAAAATCAATTTGTAAATATTATTTTTCATAGCAATCTTCCAGAAAAAGACAAACATATACTGCTTGCTTTAAATTCTAAGAATGCATGGTTAAAATATGATGATTCTGAAATAATTTGCTATAAAGATAAAACCAAAGTTGTTTATTCTGTCACAGAATTTCATAAAAATCTTGCAAAGAAGATATTTAAACATTTGATGAAGAAAAACAGAAAACCCAACTTTAAACGAATATCCATGCATCTTGACGAAAAGGTTGCAGTATTAACAGAAAAAATTCCCAATAAAACAAAAGAGTTTGATTACTGGTTAAGACTTTCAACTGTTAATAAAGGAAATCCTGTTTATATTCCACTTAAGAAAAATCCACATGCTGAATCTATAGATGGAAAATTTATGAAATTTGTTCAAATAATTTATCAAAACAATAATCTCATAATAAAAAGAGTTAAATCTTTAAATTCAAAACAGTATATCCCTCAAACTCAGGAAATATCTATTGATTTAGGGTTAAATCCTTTATTTGCAACCAATAAAGGGGACTTATTTGGCAGGAATTTCTTAAAATCACTCACTGAATTTGATAGAAAAATACAAAATAGAGCTAAATATTTGCAAGGCAAAGGGATAAAAAGGTTAAAAACAGACAAAAAATACAGTGAACTAACAAATAATTTAAGGGAATTTTTGAAAAATGAAGTAAACAGGGTTTTAAACAGAATAATTAAGATATACAAACCAGCTAAGTTANTTATAGAAAAGCTTAATTTCCGTTCTCCTGAACTTTCAAGGCGTATGAACAGATTGATACAAAATTTTGGTAAAAGATACATTAAAGAAAAACTTAACAGGTTTAAAGAAATTTTTGGCATAGAAATTATAGAAGTAAATCCAGCATATACAAGTCAAGAATGTAGTTCTTGTGGATATATAGATAAAAACAACAGAAAAAATACTCATTATTTTGAATGCAAATCTTGTGGTAAAAAACTTAATGCTCAGGTGAATGGAGCAAAAAATATCAGCAAGAGAAGTTCTCTTGTTGATGTAAAGCTCTACACTCCGAAAAAGCAAGTCCTTAAGATTCTGGTAAAACAGTACCTTGAGAGACTAAACGGGTGTAATAGTGCTCCCGTGAAATTACTCAGTGAAAATCCATATTTTAAGGAATTCCTGAGTAGTTTCAAACCCTTGGAGTGTGGAGAGAATAAAATGTCTATAAAAAGGGGAACTATATTTATATGCTATAATAATTTTAGTTAATAAAATTTCGAGGAGGAATTATCTTGAATCAGATAACAAAGGATTCTAATCTTTTAGAAGTAGTAAAGGAATTTCCCGAAACAATTCCAGTATTTATGTCATTCGGATTAGGCTGCATTGGTTGTGCAGTTGCAAAATACGAAACAATTGAGCAAGGAGCCAATGGCCATGGCATAAACGCAGATGCACTTGTAGAGGAGTTAAATAAAACTATCAGTAAGAGGGTCTCAAAATAAATCCTTTTTGACCTTTTTGAGGGGCAAGGTTATCCTTGCCCCCTTTTTTATAATCCTAGCTCTTTTGCATATTTAAGCATTCCAGCGTGTGAAATTTCAGCGAATTCTTCGAGTTCAAGAGGTAGGTATTTACAAATTAATATCTTTTCTCTGCTTGCACCCCTTGCAAAGCCTNTTTCGTTAAACCTTCTACAGATAAAATCGGCATTGATAGAACTTAATTTTTTATCTGGATGAATNAGAGCNCTTGCTACAATTAGACCGCTTATTGCATCTGAACAAACGATAGCAGCTTCATCAAATGATTCTATATCTTCTAGCTTATCTTTTCTGTGAGCTAAAACTATATTACAGATATCTTCTTCAAACCCATTTTCTTTGAGGATCTTTGCGCCAACTATCGCATGATTTTTAGGATCCTTTTCAGTAATCTCATAGTCAATATCGTGCATNAGACCTGCAGTTCTATATAAATCTACATCTTTACCAAATCTCAAAGCAATAGCCTCCATTATGGNCTCTACCGCAATGGAGTGCTTAATCATATAATCCTTTTTAAGATATTTCTTTAAAAGTTCAATATTTTTATCTCGGGAGTTCATTTGTCAAGCTCCGGATACAAAGGGAATTGCATACACAGATCCGATACCCTCTTTTTCAACTCTTCTAGCTTTTGTTCGTTATCCCTAAAATCAATAGCATCCGACATTATATTACCAATTTCTACCATCTGTTCCTCTTTCATTCCTCTAGTGGTTAANGCAGGAGTACCTATTCTAATACCACTTGCCTTCCAAGGAGGTTCAGGATCAAATGGTATGCTATTTTTATTAACAGTAATACCAATCTTTGCAAAAAGAGCCTCTGCATCCTTTCCTGAAATATTTGAAGCCCTCATGTCAATCAGTATAAGATGATTGTCAGTGCCACCACTTACCAATCTCAATCCTCTTGAATTCAAGGTTTTGGCTAAAGCCTTTGCATTTTTCACTATCTGTTCGCCATATTTTTTAAAACCTGGAGTCATAGCNTCTTTAAAAGCTACTGCCTTTGCAGCAATTATGTGCATTAAAGGACCGCCTTGATTACCAGGGAAAACTGATTTGTCAATCTTATCTTTAAATTCTTCTTTACAAAGAATAAATCCCGATCTTGGCCCTCTCAAGGTCTTATGTGTCGTAGATGTCACAACATCTGCATACGGTACTGGAGAAGGATGAAAACCAGTTGCAACCAATCCAGCAATGTGTGCCATATCCACCATAAGAAATGCCCCTACTTCTTTTGCTATTTGAGAAAACTTCTCGAAATCGATAATTCGAGGGTATGCGCTTGCACCAGCGACAATAAGTTTTGGTTTGTTTTTCCTTGCTAAATCTAAGACTTCATCATAATCAATAGTCTCAGTATCTTTTCTTACTCCATAGTGAATTACGTTAAACCANTTCCCAGATACCGTTACAGCACTCCCGTGCGAGAGGTGTCCTCCTTGATCCAACCTCATGCCCATATATGTATCACCAGGATTTAAAAGAGCAAAATAAACTGCTAGATTTGCCTGAGTTCCAGAATGCGGCTGAACGTTTGCATGTTCAGCACCAAAGAGTTTCTTTACCCTCTCTCTTGCCAGCTCCTCAACAACATCCACACACTCACAACCGCCATAATATCTTTTTCCAGGAAGGCCTTCTGCGTATTTGTTTGTCAAAACAGTGCCCATTGCCTCAAGAACTGCAACCGAAGTAAAGTTTTCTGAAGCAATTAGCTCCAAGCCATTTCTTTGTCTTGCTACCTCACACATTACCGCCTTGAAAACTTCTTCATCTGTCATCCTTAAAAAATTAAGCAACACTAAAACCTCCCATTAGAGAAAATTAATTTTCCAAAACCTTTTTTAAAAGGCTTTCCTTTATAACTCCCTCTCTTAAAATCTCAAATCCCTTATCCAGCTTTAAAACTGTAGAAGGAGCGTAGTAGATAAGTTCACCTACCGAACAAAAATCTACATTTTCCAACACGTCTTTATCAATCTCATCGAAAGTTAATGGATTGATTTTACCACTAATATTNGCGCTTGTCCCTATGATAGGGAAATTAACCTCTTCAAAAATCTTCATTATTACAGGATGAGAAACAATTCTAATAGCTATAAAATCATCATGTAAAATCTTTTCAGAGAGGTTAAAATTAAATGTAAGTCTTGAAACTACGGTTAAAGGACCAGGCCAAAAGGTGTACGCGAGCTTTAAGAACATTTTTAGATTAAGGTATTTAAGGTNAGCGTTCTTCAACAACCAGTCCAAAGAGGGGACAAAAATTGGAAAGCTTTTCTCTGGCATTCTTTTTTTTACATTAAAGATGCGCATAGCTACTTCCTCAGACCTTGCGTCTCCAGTAAGCGCAAAAAGGGTATCAGTAGGAACTACGCCAATTTTTTGATTTTTAATTTGCTCGGAAACAAAAGCGATACTTTGGTGCTTTTCTGTCAAATTTAAGCCATCCATTTTATGTCTGTGGCAAAGGCAAAAAAGGTATCAGGTTTATTTACCTCGCCAAATATCTTTTCAGCTAGATTTTTTGCCTCTTCAAGCTTAGAATCGTCCAAGACAAAGAACAAAAACGTTTTTTCTTTGACCTCATCTGCAGACATAATCTTTTCAATAGACTGAAAAAGTGACTCCTCTGAAAGAAGCGTTGACCTTCCAAAACCACTACAATCAAAAAGGGTAAAGCCAGAAACGCCCATTTTCACAATTTCTTGCAAGAAATCAGGCAAGAGATCTTTATTATCAATAACCATAAACATGGCAACTTTACTCAAATTTACCCTCCANTTATCCTGGTTTAATTAATTATAACCTCATTGTGTTCTGTATACAGCCCTTAACAATATGGGCGTTACTACAGTAGTAAGTATTGCAACAACAATTANCACAGAAAAAATTGGCCTAGAGAGAACAGAGCTTGTTAGCCCAATAGTTGCAACTATTATAGCTACTTCTCCTCTTGAGATCATGCCTATACCTACTCTTAAGGAGTCCATAAAACCAAATCTAGTGATAAATGCNCCAAAACCGCAGCCAATTATCTTTGTTAAAACCGCAATCAAGAATATTATCAAGGCATAAAAGTACAATGTCGTTTCTAGCCCACCCCTTTCAACATACAAGCCAACACTAAAAAAGAATAACGGCGCAAAAATTGAATAGGTTAGCGTGCTCATCCTATCAGAAATTCTCTCATTATATTCTGTAAGTGATACCATAGCGCCAAGTAAATACGATCCCGTAATGGCAGCAAGCGAACCAAAAACCTCAGCAGACCATGAGTATATAATTATTAGAACAATTGTGCCAGCAATCAAAGGCCTTGAAACCTTTAATTTTGAGAAAAAANTNAAATAGCTCTTAAGAAAAAGCTTAGCTAAGATTATGGCTACAAATAAGTAGCCAAAAATTCTGAAGAGCAAAGAAAAAGTATTTCCCCTTCCAAGTTCAAATGCTATTACCAGAGACAAAATAACAATGCCAAAGACATCATCTATAATAGCAGCACCCAATATAGTCATACCAACCTTGCTTCTTAGTTTTCCAAGTTCCATCAATGTCTGAGCAGAAATGCTAACAGAAGTAGCTGTCAAAACTGCCCCAACAAATAAAGATTCTGACATGCCTAAACCTGAATATAATGAGAAAACAGTCCCTAAGAAAAGAGGCAATATCACCCCAAAGCTTGCAGAAGAAAATGCAGCTAANCCAACCCTTTTCAATTCTTTTAAATCTGTTTGTAGCCCAGCAAGAAACATCAAAAAGATTACCCCAATTTCAGAAAATAAAGCTATAAATTCATTCATATGAATAATATTTAGTATCGCAGGACCAAATATAAGCCCTGCCAAAAGTTCACCAAACACTGCGGGTTGGCCAAATTTCGCGCTTATATTCCCGGATAGCTTTGATAAAAAGAGTATAAAGGCAAATACTGGGAGAAAATTTAAAACAGCTTCTCTTTCCAAACAAGCCTCCATTTGCAGAGAAAATTCTCGTAAACCATATTGCCAACGAAATAAAATAGATAGCAGAAAACTAGAACTGTTCTAAAGTCAAAGAAATACATCTCTCCAATATATTTAAACACAAGATAGATAAATATAGAAAAAAACATATCCCCAAAAAGGATACCAATAAAAAATGAGATAATTGAAAATGCTACGTATAGATATGGATAATAGGCACCAGTAATGTTCATTACAAAATCAGAGAACATCTCTATATAACCATAGTGAGCTATATAACCAAAAAGCACACAAAGAAGCAAAAAATAAAATATTCCGCTATTTAAAGAATACATATCTATCTTTACAGAGTTTATGTCAATTTTGTACCTTAAAAAGCCTATAATTACAAAAATTAAGGCTGCTGTGCCTATGACCTGGTCCATGTACGTATATACAATAGAAAGGACTGAAAAAAGAAACATATAAAACAAAAATTCTCTCTCTTTTAAAATTCTTAATATATCTCTTCTTTGATTCTTTAAAAGATAGATTAGATANAAAACTAAACTTGCAACAATCAAAGGGTAGAAGAATTGCAAATATGAAAGGTAATTTACGCCAGATACNCAAAAAAAATACAATATTGGAATAGATGAAAATGGAAAAAACCATTTTGAAAATAAACTTGCTATTCCACTCTCAGAACTCCCCATATTCACAAATATTTTCGCAAAGAAAAGAACATTTTCTTTACCATTTGCTATGTGTTCGATAAAAGCCCTGACAAAGGGCAAGGCTAAAAGTGCCAATAAGAAATTTAGATCAAATAGATAATAAATAGGCAATACTTGATAACTTCGTGTAGCAAGAATCAAACTAACNACCAGAGCAAGGGAGAGAAAAGGCNTTAGTTTTAATCTAGAGATAAAAAGTAGCGCTATATTTATATAAAATAAAGTTAAAAATATCTGCTGCATCTATTCTCCTATTGTTTTTTAGAACTAAAAGCTATTCTAACACAAATTTTAAAAAGCTAAGTCAGGCTGATAGAAAGTAAATATTGTACACTTTAGAGTTCTACTATTATTTTCTTCACATCCACACAAACCTCACCCAGATCAAGCATTGAATTTATTAAAGAAAGCTTTTCATAGTCAAAAATTCTATCAACTGTAATTTTTGTTTCCTTTAACATCCCATTATTTAAATAAAACTGCCTTTTAGTACCATTTAACAAATAGCTTTCAGGTGTATACCAAATACCATTCTTATACAACGCAATATTAGAATATGTTGTATCAGTCACAAAGCTATTCTTAACTATCAAAATTTCTTCAGATTTTCTACAATGTTTTTTTAAGTTATCAAATACTGTTCTATTAGAAAATTTGTAGCTGTAGTCTATTTCGTTACAAGATATTAATTTTAAAGAATCGATTTTCCTAATAAAATACCTACTAATGCTAATATTTTCTATCTCTCTACCATAAATAATTCTGCACTTAAAACATCCTTCGCTATAATTTTCTGTGTTAGGCAGTATACTCTCAAGATCTATATAACATTTACCAAAAAAAAATTTTTGAGTGAAGTTAACTCTTCTTTGGTGATACTCAAGATTTAAAAACTTTGAATTATATAATTTTATTGTTTCAATAAATTGGCACATATATCTTCTCAATTAGTTCACTATATTCTTTTTCAAGATCACTATATATAGTTATCCCACCACCACTTTTAAAAAATAGCTTGCCGTTTATATTTTCTATAAACCTTATCAATACATAGCTTTCTAAGTTATTCCCATCAAAATATCCACCCACCCCAGTATAGTATCCCCTTTTATATGTNTCCACCTCTTTTATCTTTTTAATTGTTGCCTCTTTTGGAGCCCCACTAATTGACCCAGCAGGCAATAAAGAGACTATTATATTGCCCAATCTCTTTTTATAATCAGCTCCCAGATAACCACATATTTCAGAACTCGTCTGATAAAGCTCTCCTTTAAAGGTCTTTATTTTAGAAAAATATCTAAATTTTTTTACTTCTATATTATTAGCAACTATTCCAAGGTCGTTTCTAATTAAATCAACAATTGTAGCGTGTTCTGCTATCTCTTTTTCATCATTCTCTAAAATTTTTTTGGCATTTGGTATCTTCGCATCTATCGTTCCTTTCATTGGATAAGAGAATATAAATCCATCTTTAATCCGAACAAATATCTCAGGCGAAAAGCAAGTAAACAAATCCTTAACATATAACTTAAACCTAGACTTACTCATCAAAAATATTTCAAAAAGGCTAAGATTTGTGTAAAGTTCAGTTTGAAATGTTAGGTTTATCAAGTATGAGTTTCCTTCCCTTTCATATTCTTGAACAGAATCAAAAGCACTTTTATAATCTGTTAGAGAAATTGGATAACTTTTAAAAATTATTTTTTTGTTATCTTGTTTATTACTTTGATAAACATCTTCATAGTTTTTAAAATTATTTATATTAAAATAGATATCCTTTGAAAAAAGCTTTTCACCATAAAAAATTTTAAATTCATCCACCTCAAAATCTATTATGAAAAAAAACGGAATTGATTTTGAAGACAGCTCATTAATCTGATCTGCAAATTCATTCGCACAAGAAAACATAGACTATATAGTAACACGAGCATCTTGCTCGTGGACAGTTTTTTGCTTTTTTTGCTTTTACGACTACCAAGCAGGATGCCTGACATACTTTGAACCACATTGCTTTCAAAATGCATTTTTGTTCTGTTCAAGTATCAAAGATGGAATTATATCTTACCAAAAGTAGAGTTTGTGTTATCATTTTTTAAATGACTATCAAGATATTAAATATAAAGGAGGAAGAGCTTTGCTCTACATAAAACATGAACAAGATAGTAATTGCCCCTGATTCATACAAAGGATGTCTAAGTGCTCTTGATGTTGCCAATATAATAGAGAGCGCTATATTAGAATTTTATCCGAAGATAAATATAGTAAAAGTTCCAATTGCAGATGGGGGTGAGGGAACAGTAGATGCTCTAGTTACTGCTACTAAGGGTAAATTCATTTATAGTGAGGTATTAAACCCCTTAGGAGAAAAGATATTAGCAAAGTGGGGAATATTAGGGGACGGCACTAGCGCCGTAATCGAGATGGCTTCAGCCTCAGGACTACCCTTAGTCCCAAAGGAGAAGAGGAATCCTTATATTACTTCTACATTTGGCACAGGCCAGCTAATTCTTTCAGCTTTAAATGCCAAATGCAAAAAAATTGTTATTGGAATCGGCGGAAGCGCTACAAACGACGGAGGGGCCGGGATGGCAAAGGCTTTAGGAGTAAAGTTCTTTGACGAATCGGATAATGAGCTTGAAGAAGGAGGGCTTGCTCTACAGAAGTTAAAGAGGATAGACATATCCAATATAGATCCGCGCATAAAGGATGTTGAAATTCTAGTAGCTTGTGACGTTGATAATCCGCTGTGTGGACCTCGTGGTGCATCTGCAGTTTATGGTCCACAAAAGGGCGCAACTCCTGAAATGGTAAAGGAACTTGACAAGGCTCTTCTGAACTTTTCTAAAGTTAGTAAAGAAGCCACAGGAAAGGATGTAAAGGATATTCCCGGTGCAGGCGCAGCAGGAGGTCTGGGTGCCGGATTAATGTTATTTACTAACGCATCACTTATTCCTGGAGTTGAATTAGTGTTAAAGATAACAGGATTCGATACTTTAGTAAGAGATGCAGATCTGGTAATCACTGGAGAGGGTAACACGGACTTTCAAACTGTTTTCGGAAAAGCCCCTGTNGGCGTTGCAAAAGCAGCCAAAAAATACAATATACCTGTAATTTGCATCTCTGGAGGGTTGGGAGACGGTTATGAATCGGTTTTTGAAAATGGCATCGATGCTATTATCAGCATATCATCCAAACCTGCCTCGCTGGAAGAGTGCATGTTAAACGGTNCAACTCTATTAAAATCCGCCACAAAAAGACTTATAAGAGTACTGCAGGTAGGAATGCTAATAGGGAAAANGAGCGGCTAAAGTATACTTTAAGCCGCTCAAAGAATTTAGCCCTTTACAGTCTTTAAACCCAGATCAAGCGCTTCATAATTTAGAGGCAACAAATGGTGATATTTCTTAGAAAAGACCTTTGGAAGAACTTCCTTTATGCTATCTAATGGCATAATATTTGAAACGCCAATATATGCGCCAAGCATAATCATATTTGCTAACTGTGGTTTACCCATTTGGTTTGCAAGGTGATTTATTTCAATTCCCACAACCCTTGACGCCTTTTGATGGCTTACCTTGTCTTTTATTAAAGATGCATTGTACATTAAAATACCATTCTCTTTTAATGTGGGGGCAAATTTTTCAAGTGAAGGTTGATTCATAATTATTAAAGAAGTTGGCTCATCTATGTAGGGAGAAGAAACAGGATAATCTGAAATGACCACCATACAATTAGCTGTACCGCCCCTCTGTTCTGGTCCATAACTTGGCAAATAGCTTACTTCCTTACCAAAGTTAAGACCTGCATAGGCTAAAACTTGCCCCATAGTCATAACTCCTTGCCCGCCAAACCCTGCAATGATCAATTCTTCAGTCATCCAAGCCTACCTCCTTATATACCCCTAATGGAAACTGCTTTGTCATATTCTCTTCCACCCACTTTGCAGCGTCTACAGGAGGCATTCCCCAGCCAGTCGGACACGCGCTCAAGAATTCAACTAAAGAAAAACCCTTTTCTTGAAGCTGATATTTAAATGCCTTTCTAACAGCATTTTTAGCCTTGATAACATATTTTGGAGAAGCTACCATCACTCTTTCTACATAAGCTACTCCATCAAAAGGAGCAAGCATTTCGGAAACTCTTATTGGATATCCCTGTTTTTTTACATCTCTTCCGAATGGGGTAGTGGCTGTTTTCATGCTGGGCAAGGTAGTCGGAGCCATCTGTCCTCCAGTCATACCATATATTGCGTTATTAACAAAAAATACACAGATATTTTCTCCTCGTAAAGCAGCATGAACTATTTCAGCAGTGCCAATAGCAGCTAGATCTCCATCACCCTGATAAGTCAGAACAAATTTATCTTTTGATACCCTCTTTATAGCAGTAGCTACAGCGGGAGCTCTCCCGTGAGCTGCCTCTGATACGTCTGTATCAAAGTATTCATAAATATATACAGCACATCCTACTGGCTGAACAACTATTGTCTTTTCTTTCAAACCAAACTCATCAATTGTCTCAGCAATAAGTCTGTGAATTATGCCGTGGTGACATCCTGGACAATAGTGAAACTGCTTTTGTGTCAAGGACTTTGGTCTTTCAAGGACTTGATTAGACATTTTTTAGGCTCTCCTTTCCAGAAGAGATTTTAGTTTATTGTATAGTTCATTTGGCGATGGAACTACTCCGCCAGCTCTTCCATAAAACTTTACTTCAATTTCATCTGGAACTACACGTCTAACGTCTTCAAGCATTTGGCCATAGCTCATCTCGCTCACAAATACAAGTTTTGCCTTCTTCGATGCCTCTTTTAGAGCATCCTCAGGGAATGGCCAAAGAGAAATAGGTCTGAAAAATCCTATTTTCCTTCCTTCATTTCTCAATCGATAAACTGCGCTCTTAAGTATCCTTGCCACAGTTCCATAAGCTACTGCTAAAATTTCCATATCATCTGATATATCCTCTTCGAAATTTATCTCTTCGTTTATATTTTTAAATTTTTCTTGCAGACGAAGGTTGTGTTCCTCTAAAGTCTTTGGATCTAGGTAAAAAGAAAGTATTTTGTTTGCAGGCCTCCCTTTTGCCCCAGTTAGAGCCCAATCCTTTACAGAAGGTTTACTAGTACCCTGTTCTGGTAGGCTAACAGGTTCCATAATCTGACCGAGTGCTCCATCAGCTAAAATCATAACAGGATGTCTATATTTTTCAGCTATATCAAATGCCCCATATACCATAGATGCTGCCTCAGAAACAGATGATGGAGCGAAGGTAATCAATTTATAATCTCCATGTCCTCCGCCCTTTGTAGATTGAAAATAATCGCTTTGGGATGGCTGGATATTTCCAAGACCAGGGCCGCCTCTCATTACATTTATTAACACCGCAGGAAGTTCAGCACCCACCAAATATGAAATTCCCTCCTGCATAAGACTTATTCCAGGGCTAGAAGACGAAGTCATAACTCTTACGCCAGCAGCCGCAGCGCCATAAACCATATTTATGACAGATACCTCACTTTCAGCCTGCAAAAATACCCCTCCAACTTCTGGCATTCTTCTTGACATATAGTGAATTAGCTCTGTTTGAGGAGTAATAGGATATCCAAAATATGCGTTGCATCCTGCCCTTATTGCCGCCTCAGCCATAGCTTCGGTTCCCTTCATTAAAACTCTCACAAACGTCCCTCCTTTATAAGTTTTTTANTTTTCTACTTCTACCTTTTCATCCCTGTAAACTGTTATCGCAACATCAGGACACACCATATAACAAAATCCACATCCCTTACACTCTTCTCCAACAAACTCGCTCACCCTGTAACTTTTTGAATTGAATTTTTCTCCAATTCTCAAGTTTCCAAAATTACACGCTGCAACGCATAATCCGCATCCCTTACATCTCTCAACATCAATTACTACTTTAGCCATCACTCAAGTTCCTCCCTTCTTCCCAAGGATAAAATAACAAAGGTTCAATAGGAATATAGCCCTTGAAATATTCTTCAAACTCTTTCTGAACAAATCTAAAAAGAACTTCAAGGTTTAGTTCTTCTACGATTTTGTTTGCTAGCTTCTCTCCTAAAAGCATTTCGTCCAAAGTAGCGCCTTTGCCAAGATAAAGGTTTATCGCTACACTATTAAAGTTAAGCTTACTAGATCTTTGAATGGAACTTATGGTTTCATATACCCTTTCAGAAGAGTTAGAAAAGGGTCTAAATGGATTGAAAACAAAAATTGGGATTGTGTTTCTTTTAACTAAAAGGTCATTTAAAGATCCAAGAACAATAGCGCCATCACTATTGCCTCCCACATCTATGATCAAAAAATTACCGTTATCTTCAAGTAAACTTCTAATTTTATAAGCAACAATTGGTATATCTATATTGATAAATTCTTCAGGAATATTAACTACTTCGAAGGGTAGATCAAGTTTCTTTTCATTGTTTACATGTCTAATCGTCCTCATAATCTTAACGTTATCAAGGTCTATAACTAAAACAGGATTGTCTTTTGAGAATATTCCACCTAGTTTAAGAACGATTTCAGATTTTCCAGAACCAGCTTCCCCACAAAGAACGTAAACCGGATAGCCTTCCATTTCAGACCTCATCATTATTTCTCAAGCAATATTCTAGAATCAACTATAACCACAGCATCTTTATATGCAAATATGGGATTAAATTCCATCTCTTTAATTTCAGGATGCAAACACAATATCTCTGAAAACCTTACGAGTAAGGAGGCTATCTTCTCCTGGTCAGCAGGCTCCTCCCCTCTAATTCCCGTTAAGATCTTATAAGATTTCAATTCTTTCATCATATCCATAGCCATTTGTGTAGTTAAAGGAGCCATTGCAAAAGATACATCCTTTAAGACCTCAACGTAAATACCTCCAAGACCCAACATAACTACAGGTCCAAAGTCTTTATCGTTAAAACCACCAACAATTAACTCTTTACCCCTTTTTTCCAATTTTTGATAAGATATGCCCACAACCTTTGCACTTGGATTATAATTTCTTGCATTTTCTATAATCTTTTTATATGCGCCTATAAGCTCTTCTTTAGAGTTAATTCCTAAAATTACTCCACCAGCATCAGATTTGTGAATTATCTCGTGCGACACAACTTTAGCCACACCTGGAAATACGATGTCCTTACAATTTTGTATATCCTCAATAGAAGAAAAGAAATAGCTCCTTGAAAGTGGCATTTTATAATCGTTTAAAAATTCAGACAGATCTGGTTCAATTATCGACATCTCTTTCATCTTCAAATATTTTGCAATTATACTCTTTGCCTTTTTTGAGACCTTTGAAGAAAGGTTTTTAGCTTGCCAAGGGCTCTTTTCTCTAAAAGTTGTATACAGAGAAGATATGTATAAAGAATCAATACAATCAATTATATTGTTGTAGACAAGCATCCCTTTCTTCTCTAACTTTAGTTTTACCCTATTTGTATAATTCCCGCCTATCATAATTGAAAAGTACGGTTTAGAACTAGAAATAACTTCTGTAGGAAGAACATCCACTATCTTCTCATCCATACCAGGTACCTGTATCAGGTTTATTCCCAGTACGGCATCCACCCCTTTATCCGCCTGAATAATCTTGAGGGAATTAACATAATCTTCACCGTTTCCCGATCCTGTTATATCCACTGGATTATTAACGCTGGCGAACTCTGGCAAGATATCCTTTAACTTTTTCTTTGTGGACTCAGACAAATTAGCCATCTTAAAAGATTTTTCTACCGCATAATCTGTGGTCATAACTCCAGCCCCACCACCATTAGTTAATATAGCCACTCTTTTCCCTTTTACAGGACCTGCCTTTACTAAAGCTTTCGCAGCATTAAAGAGCTCTCTAAAGTCTTTAACCATAATTATTCCAGCTTGTTTACATGCACTCCTAAAAAGGAGTCCGCTTCCAGCCATACTTCCCGTATGGGATGCTGCAGCCTTTGTTCCCTCTTCAGTAAGTCCAGCTTTCATAATTAAGATAGGTTTTACTTTAGATGCAGCACTTGCCTTTTCAAAGAAAACTCTAGGATTGTCAACCCCTTCTATATACAAACAAATTACTTCTGTATCGTCATCCTTAATCAGATAATCAATCAAATCAAGTTCGTTTACGTCTACCTTGTTTCCATAGGAAACTCCCTTTGATATACCTATCTTTTCAGACGCTGCCCAATCCATGATAGCCGCAAGAAATGCTCCACTTTGAGACAAAAAGGCTATGCTTCCTGGACCTGGTCTTGCTTGTTTTTGTTTTGAGAGAAATGAGGTATCAAGCCTGGATTTCGCATCATAAATACCTAAGCAATTTGGGCCAATTATTCTCATNGAATATCTTTTTGCAATATCTAAGATTTGATCCTCTAAATCCTTTCTTCCAACCTCTTTAAAGCCTGAGGTTACAATAACTGCACCCAAACATCCAGACCTACCTGCATCTTCAAGCACAACAGGAACAATTTCTCTTGGAACNGCGATTACAGCAAGATCTACAGGTTCAAAGAGATCNTGGAGNCTAGCATAAGCNCTNATTCCCAAAATCTCGGTTGCATTCGGATTAATAGGAAAAACCTGACCTTTAAAGTCGAGAAGATTTTCCAAAATAGTATAACCCACTGAGCCAGGCTTCCTTGAAGCTCCCAATACCGCCACGTTTCTTGGGTTAAAGAAGAAATCTAGATCTGTTACTTCAACATTGCCGTTAGATGTGCGCACCAAAATGTTAACATCCTCCCTCATNNNANATTGCGTTCGTTATTAGAAGTCAAAAAGCTCTCAACCTCTTCTACTATAAGCTCAACTAACCTTGGGAGTTTTTCTCTTACTGGTTTACTAAGTTCTAATGAATATCCTATATCCATCGGCTCCATACCAAAAAAAATGCTTTTCTTAGGCTTTTTACCAACCAATTCAGCTAAGCTTAGCGTCTCTGGAACTCCCATCTGNTGAGGGGAAAGNACAACGCTTCTTTGATATCTCATCTCTTCGGGATTATATTTGTAAATAGTGCCTGGTAAATTACCACCTCTAATAGCATCAACAAATATTACAAAGTCTACTNCTTCAAAATAAGCTATCAAATCAGGCCCGCTTGTCCCACCTGCCAAAAGCTTCACTTCTTTCGGTAAAGAAATTCTTTCCAATTCTTTTATTACATGAACCCCTAAACCATCATCTCCTTGTAATTCATTTCCAATTCCTAATATCAGTACTTTCATATTCTCCCCTCAAATCAAGATTCAACCCCTAATACAAACAAATAAATTATGAACTGGTTTTTTATTTTTGTCAAATAAGTTAAATTAATAGCTTTAATTTAGGGCAAAAAAGATATAAAGATGATTAAATATAAAATAAGTTTGGTATTTATAATGTTGTATTTATTTGATTTTTTGAATTACTAGCGTTGCTAAGGTGCAATTTATGGCTCTCAATTAAGTACTTTTGTTCCTGAGCTTGGATAATAATCATCTGTGCTTGCGAGGCTACACTGTAATCTTGGGAGGAAGGTTGTGCTGGAGCTAAAGCCGCCCTAATAACTGTTTGCATTTTTTGGATTGTTGCATCTGGATTGTTTGGGACAGGTGAAACGTCTATTGTCACATCCCCTCCGACAGCATATAATTTTCCATCAGGCCCTGTAACATAAACATAATTAGGTCCTGATGTAGCCAATCCTCCTGATGCAGCAATGTGTGCCTGTTCGTGAGCGCGCACCTCTTGATCAGTTTTCTTTAATTGCTCAATTTGCTGTTCAACCTGTGCAGAAAACTTCCTTTTTAATAAAGATATAGCATTAGAACTAGAGCTTATATTCGAACTAACAGCACTAGCATTATTGTTTCTAGAGGAACTAATATCATTAGATACCATAAAACTACTGGCCTCAGACATTTTACTCCTCCATAATCACTATTGAGAAGACTCTAAGGTTAATTATATAACAAAACCCCGGATTTATAGAAAAAAATCCGGGGTAAAGTAAAGAATCTTACTTAAAACTATTCCTTTTTAGCAATTCCAAAGAACATAAGAGGTACCTGATCCCATGCCTCTGTAACTGAAAGATATACGTGACCAATAATGAATATAATAAACGCAAACATACCAAAATAGTGCCACAATCTTAGATAATACAAACCTCCAAAGAAGTGTACAACTCCTGAAAAAGCGCCTGTAGGCCACAAAAGCGCAAAACCTGTTGTTGCTTGAAAGGCAAATAAGACAATCAAAAGCCAGCTATATGCAACTTTTTGAAGAGGGTTATACTTTCCTGTATGAGGATGTGGCCCTAAAAAGAGATAGTATTTTATCTGTGGAATAATATTTTTAAAGTCTTCTTTGGTATATGCAAATTCCCTCCAATCCCTATCCGAACCTGCAAATGCAAAATAAATTCTAAATATTGCATTTAAAATCCAGATGTACGCTAGTGAAAAGTGAAGCCATCTGAGTGCACCCATCCATCCTGGTGCAAACGGACTGTGAATATACCATCCCGATACAATTAAACCTAACATGCAAAGCAGATTTATCCAGTGCATAACTCTTTGTGGCAGAGGGTGATCTTCTAAACGTGCCATAATATACCTCCCTACTCCACAACAAACTTTATAATACGATTGCTCTCTGGATGTATAACATGAACAGCACAGGCCAAGCATGGGTCAAAAGATCTAATATTTCTTACTACATTTATTGGGTTTTCAGGATCAGGAACAGGAATTCCTATTAGCGATTGTTCATACTGACCACGAACGTTGTTCGCATCCCTAGGAGAGGCATTCCAGGTAGTAGGAACAACCTGTTGATAATTCTTAATCTTCTTGCCTTCGATCACTGCCCAGTGACTTAAAAATCCTCTTGGAGCTTCAACAAAACCAAAGCCTTTTGCATTATCTGGGGTAGGCTTGTCGTCNTTTACAATTAATGGACCCTTGCCCATAAGTTCAGCTAACTGATCAACCCACTTCATAACATTCTTTGATACGTCTACTGCTTGATAAGCTCTTGCCGCATGGCGAGCTAAAAATCCTGGCTTAATGTTCAACTTTGTAACAATATCCATAAATTCCTTTGGTTGGACAGTCATAGCCCACGCAAGAGGNCCAACCTCGTAAGGCTTTTCATCGTAACGAGGAGCCTTTAAGAAGCTGTAAGCCCCTTCCTTTTTCAGATCAAACTTCGTCTCCCCTACAAAGGGCTGAAGGAAAGGTTGATTGTTTGAATAATCATACCATGAATGAGCTACTGACTCTGCAATCTTTTGTCCATCCAGAGGCTGAACAGCGTTTAGATTTCCGTCTGTAACTACCCCACCCTTCCACAAGAAATCTTTGCCGCTATTATCCAAGGGGAATTCTGGACCAGAAAGGTAGTTGTTATAACCTCCGCCAAGACCAGCCTGCCCAACAGGAAGAAGTGGGCCTGCCCCAAGGAAGAGTATATCCTTCCAGTAAACGTTTTGTACAAAATCAATAACTTTTGCAATATATTCTTTATATTTTACTAAATCTTCAAGATTTGGATGATAAGTTACACCACCCTGAATAACTCCTGCCTGGTGTGGTGATTTACCACCAAATATTGCTATGCACTTTTGTGCAATAGCTCTCGCCTCAATAGCCTGCAGATAGTGACTTACAAGCGTAGTTACAATCTCTGGATCTGTAATGGTATANTGATCNTTTTTATATGTAGGCGTAAAGGGCGACGTATCGTTTGCCTTTATGAGTGATACTATCTTGTCCTTTATTGCCAAAAGCTTTGGATCATTCCCTTTATAACCAGCAACTGCCGTTATATCAATGTAATCAGGTGCATTCAAGTTATAAAAGATCTGTATATGGTCCCCCATATAAAGTGCAGCTAGCATAAGATTTCTTAGAAGTATGCCTGCCTCTGGAACCTTACAACCATATGCCATATCAAGTGCCCTTGAAGAGCACAAGCCATGTACCATAGTACACACGCCACAAGATCTCTCTGTAACGTAAATGGCATCCATTGGCTGCCTGCCAATTAACATTGCCTCAAATCCCCTTGCCATTGTACCAGAGGACCACGCATCCTTAACTACGCCATTTTCTATTTCAACTTCTATCCTCAAATGACCTTCAATTCTTGTAACGGGATCTATAACAATTCTGTTCGCCATAGCTATTTATCTCCCTCCTTCTTNTTGCCAAATACAGATCGGCCAACAAGGTGGGCAGCAACGCCTAAAGCAGTTACAGCTGCAGCGACTGTACCAACGGTTTCAGATGGAACTCCTCCAATACCTGGCAAATTAACGTCATTTGATTTCTCATAAAGCGGTGAAAATCCAGCATAGAATTCTGGCTGCGAGCAACCCGCGCAAGGAGCACTAGCCTTTATGCACCAGTTTACGTTATCGTTAAAACCTCTTGATGGGCAATCGCTAAAAGTGAAAGGCCCCTTACATCCCTTTAGATAAAGACAGTATTCTGCTTGATTCGGATCACCATAATTGGTTACAAATTCGCCGCGCTCGAAATGACCTCTTCTTGGGCAGTTGTCGTGAATAAGGGTTCCGAAAAACATCAGCGGTCTTTGATGAATGTCAAGTGGTGGAGCCTTTTTGAAGGTAAGATAATAAACGAGGGTTCCAACAAGGTGATCAGGGTTGCATGGGCACATCGGAAGATTAATAACCTTTTCCTTTCCGACAATATCGCTTACACCTCTACCCTTTGAAGGAGTATCCTGAACTACTCCGCCCCAGCTAGCACAAGAACCAAGCGCAATTACTACAGAAGCTTTTTTATATGCTTCCTTTAGAGTTTCAACTACCGGTCTTCTCGCTGGATTGGTATCGCTCATAGTTCCTGCTGTACAAAACATCGGATCTGCAGTCGGTATTGAACCCTCAACTACTAAAACGTAATTCCCAGCTTTCAGGGCTTCATCCAAAGCCTTATCGGCAAGGTATCCTGTACCAAACATTACAGTCTCATGGTACTTNAAACTGATAGTATCGAGAATAATCTGTGCAGGAGTTGGTTCTGTGAGGTTAAGAAAGGCCTCTGAACAGCCAGCACAATCTTGACCCTCTAACCAAATAACAGGAGTTTTCTTGCTTGCGTTTTCGACAGCATCAGCAATCTTTGGAGCGAAAGACTCGCTTAAGCCTAAATAGACGGCCATAGCCGCACAGGCTTTCATAAAATCCCTTCTACTAACCTTTCTTTTAGCTAAACTTGATAACAAAAATAACACCCCCTTCATGAAGGTAAAAAAATTCTTAAACCAAACGAAAAGCTATTTGTTTCTTGCTACCCCTCCTCTCTTTTTTCATGAGAGTTATTGAAATCACGTACGACAAATCCCTTCATGAGATTTGTCAAAATGATTACCTTGAACATGTATTGTAACATAAAATTTGAATTTTTTATAAATTCTGATAATTCAAATAATTTTATCTTTTTATATATNCNAATAGTTTATATCTAAAATAAATAAATAACATACTTAACAAATAAAATATCCCTTTGTTTGATAAACAACGTAGTCTTGAAAAAATTCGAATTAATCGCTTTTAAGCTACNAAAAATCCTAGCAATTTTCTAGATAATCTATATATTCCTTTATGCCTCTTTCTAGATCGTATTCAGGGCTATAACCAAGAAAAGACCTTGCCCTTGAAATATTAGCTTGTGTTAAATTTTGGTAAAAATCATAAGGACAATCAAAGTATTCTACGTTAATATCCTTTTTTGTAATGTCTGAGATTATTTTCACAATATCGTTAAACGATCTAGCAGTGCCAGTAGCTATGTTAAATATACCTGATACGTCGTTTTCCATCGCCTTTATATTTGCATTTACTACATCGTTTATATAAACGAAATCCCTTTTTTGTTCGCCGTATTTAAATAGTCTTGGATTCAAACCTTTTTTAATTCTCACAAACATTTGTCTTATCATGCTCGCATACTCACCTTTAAAGTCTTCACCAGGACCATATACGTTAAAGTATCTCATCCCACAAACCTGAATTTCAGGATTTAAAGCCATAAACTTAAGGGCTATCATGTCCATCGCGTATTTTGAAAAACCATAAACGTTTTCTGGAACCAAACCGCCCTCTTCACTTTGGGGTGCAGGTGAGTTGCCATAAACTGCAGCACTAGAAGCATAAATTACCTTCGACTTAGAGCATATTGCACAATCAAGCAGATACTTAAACGATTCAGTATTAACCCTCATGACAAGCTCTTGATCCAAAACCCTTGTATCGGATATGGCAGCTTCATGAAATATAACGTCAAATCTGTAACTCTTTAAACTTTCCCAAAGTTCTTTAAGTGAAATATCAGCGGTTATTACTTCCCCCTTAAAACCCAAAAGGTTTTTAAAATGACCGCTAGAAAAGTTATCCAGAGCGTATATCTCATATGTGGGAAAATGACTTTCAAGAGCCTTAACTAAATTAGAACCTATAAAACCAGCAGCTCCCGTAACTAAAATTCTCAAGATATCAACCTCTTTTCAGCATTTATTAAAATTACTTAGCCTACACTAAATTTAAAAAGCGCTCTCATTAAGAATTAAGTTCTTGTACAAGCGTATTGCTTTTAGTATAGGCACTCAACAAAATTACACGCATAATTTTATACTATTTGCGTCCATCTGCCAAGTGATCTAGCCAAAAATTGAAAACTAACTTTACAAAAAATAACACTTTTCTAACTAAATGTTAATAAACATAGTATAATATATGTCAAGAAACTTAATTTAACTCTGGAGGTCTAAAATGTTTGAAAAGTTCACCGAAAAGGCAGCCAAGGCTATAATCCTTGCACAGGAAGAAGCCAAGCGCTTAGGCCATAACTTTGTCGGTACTGAACATATACTTTTAGGTCTCTTGGCTGAAGGGACAGGGATTGCAAATAAGGTTATCAACTCTATGGATATTGATCCTCAAGATATAAGACGTGAAGTAGAAAGGCTTATTGGCCGCGGCGGTGGTACCCTTATATCTGAAATTCCTTTCACGCCAAGAGCAAAGAAGGTACTCGAGCTTTCTTGGGAAGAGGCAAGGCTCTTGGGGCATAATCACATTGGCACTGAACATATACTTTTAGGGCTGCTTAGAGAAGGAGAAGGAATTGGACCAAGGGTTTTAAAATCTTTTAACATGGATATCGGTAGGGTTAGAAGTCAAATTATCCAAATAATTTCTGGAGGTTCTGTAATTAAAAGCAAAGAAAGTGGCCGTACACCATTACTAAATGAGTTTGGAAGAGACCTTACTGCTCTTGCTCGAGAGAAAAAGCTTGATCCTGTTATTGGNAGAGACAAAGAAATAAGAAGGCTAATCCAAATAATGTGTAGAAGGACGAAGAACAACCCGGTTCTCATAGGAGATCCNGGAGTAGGCAAAACCGCAATAGTTGAAGGACTTGCTCAATCAATTGTCGATAACAATGTCCCACCAATGTTGAGAAAGAAGCGCTTAATCTCTCTTGATCTTGGTTTACTGATAGCAGGCACTAAATACAGAGGAGAATTTGAAGACAGACTTAAAAAGATAACCGAGGAGATAAAAAATGCTGGCAATATTATCCTTTTCATCGATGAATTACACACAATTGTAGGNGCTGGAGCTGCAGAAGGAGCTGTAGATGCCGCAAACATACTAAAACCTGCGCTTGCAAGAGGAGAAATTCAGTGTATTGGGGCAACTACTGTCGAGGATTATAGAAAGCACTTAGAAAGGGACGCAGGACTTGAAAGAAGATTCCACCCCATCCACGTAGAAGAGCCAACTCAAGAAGAGGCTATACAGATCCTACTTGGCTTAAAAGAGAAATACGAAGCGCACCATGGAGTAAAAATCTCTAACGAGGCCATAACTTCATCTGTTAAACTTGCCAAAAGATATATATCTGACAGATTTCTCCCGGACAAGGCAATTGATATCCTTGATGAAGCCTCTGCAAAGGTAAAACTTAGGGGATCGGTTATGTCTGATGCCTGGAAAGAACTGTATAACAAATTAGAAAATGTAATTGAAGAGAAGGAAAACGTAATTAGGATGCAAGATTTCGAAAAGGCTGCAGCTCTTAGAGATAACGAGCAAAAAATAAGAGACGAGATATCTGCTTTTAGTGATCAAGAACAGATCGACACCATCGAAACAAAGGTTGTAACCGCAGAGGACATAGCAGAAGTTGTAAGCGAGTGGACAGGTATAGAATTAAAGAAACTCACAGAATCTGAGATGAAAAAATTGCTAAACCTTGAAGCCGCTTTACACAAGAGAATTGTTTCACAGGATGAGGCGGTAGTATCAATTGCAAAGACACTAAGAAGAACACGAGCTGGTCTTCAAGATCCTAAAAAACCTTTAGGTTCATTCTTGTTTTTAGGTCCAACAGGCGTTGGAAAGACAGAACTTGCAAAAACTCTTGCTGAATATCTATTTGGTAGCGAGGAATCGTTATTAAGATTCGACATGTCTGAGTACATGGAAAAGCATACAGTATCTCGTTTAATTGGCGCACCTCCTGGTTACGTTGGTTATAGTGAAGGAGGCCAATTAACAGATGCAGTTAGAAGAAGACCCTCATCGGTCATCTTGTTTGATGAAATAGAAAAGGCACATCCGGATGTTTTCAACCTACTTTTACAAATTCTAGATGACGGTCGACTTACCGATGGCAAGGGAAGAACAGTTAATTTCAAAAATACAATACTAATAATGACGTCAAATCTAGGAACTCATATGCTAAAGGAGGGCTCACCTGGCTTTCTAACAAGTCCAAACTCGCTTGACTATGAAAAGCTAAAAAGTCAAATTCAAAGAGAACTAAAGGATACCTTTAGGCCAGAATTCTTAAATAGAATAGACGAAATAATCATTTTCAATTCTCTATCTCCTCAAGATATGATAAACATTACAAAAAAGATGCTTGAAAACGTTAAGGAAAAGTTAAAGGCAAATCTGATAGATATAACTTTTTCAGAAAAGGTTGTTAGCCAATTAGCAAAGGAAGGATACGATCCAAAGTTTGGAGCCAGACCACTTAAAAGGCTAATACAAAAGAAAATAGAAGATCCGATTGCAGATAAGATTATAGAAGGATCAATAAAACAATACGATTCAATAGAAGTTGACTACAATTCATGCGGATTCGTTTTTAAAAACGCTCAAGAACTTGTATCAACGAGGGATAGCAAATAGCAAATAAAAATAAGGACAAATTTATATGCGTAGAATGCGGATATGAAAGTGTCGTTTGGAGAGGGCAATGCCCGAATTGTAATGCGTGGAACAGTTTTCAAAGCAAAAGTGATTTTTTAGAAAAGGATGACGTATTAGATTTAGAAAATCTAGCTTATAAAGAAGAAGAAAGGTTATTATTTGAGCTATCAGATCTAAACGATATTTTTGGTGGCGGAGTCGTAAAAGGCTCTGTCACCTTGCTTTCCGGAGAACCAGGCATAGGCAAATCCACCCTTGCACTTCAGATGGCTAATCAAATTGCCTCTAAATATCAGGATGTATTATACGTATCCAGCGAAGAAACTNTAAGCCAAATTGCGTCCAGGTTAAAAAGATTAAGGCTTAGCGAAAAAATGATNAAGCTTGTATCGTGTTCTGACTTAAATAAGATTCTTAAAACGCTAAAAAATTACAATTTTTCCCTCGTTGTAATAGACTCAATACAAATGCTTTATGACAAAGATGATACCTCCCCTTTTGGTTCCTTTTCCCAGATTAAACAGTGCACCTCGAAAATAAANCAATTTTCCAAAGAATCAAACACCCCATTTTTGTTAATAGGCCATATAAACAAAGAAGGTTCAATTGCAGGCCCAAAATTCATAGAACATTTAGTTGATACTGTATTGTTTTTCCAAGGGGATAGATCTTCAGCCACAAGAACTCTTAGATCCTTGAAAAATCGCTACGGATCAACTAATGAGCTTATTATTTTTGAAATGAGAGAAGAGGGTTTGATAAAGCCAAAAAACATATCAGAGCTCATTTTAAGAAATAGCGATCTAGCTGGAACAACCTTTTGCATAACAATTGAAGGATCAAGACCTCTTCTTGTTCAAGTTGAATCCTTAGTTAACCAATCATTCAAAAATAGTCCAACTAGACTTTCTCATGGGATCAACTACAACCATTTTATGCTTATAATTGCAATATTAGAAAAACACTTAAACATGAAATTATACGATAAAGACATCTATTTAAACATTACAGGTGGCATAACCACAGAAGATAGGGGTATAGACCTTGCTATAGCAACCTCATTAATCTCATCTTATTATGATATCATAATACCTAAGAGTACAATNTTTATAGGCGAATGCTCCTTATCTGGAGAAGTACGTGCCGTTTACCAACTTGAAAAAAGGCTTAACGAAGCAGTTAAACTTTGCATTAAGAACGCCTTTATTAGTGAAAGCGAAATAGAACTTAAGAATATTAATCTATATAAAATTAAAAAACTAAAAGATTTATCGGATTGGATAAAAAAATGGAAAATTCAGTATTCAAAAGAAAAGATTGGGTAAAATCTTTAAAATTAATTTCGCCCGGAAGCCCGTTAAGGGATGGTGTAGATTTAATTCTCGATGCCAGAGGCGGTGCACTTATTGTCGTAGGTAACCCNGAAAAGACTCTTCCTATTACCGTNGGGGGATTCCCGCTTGATATAGAATTCACCCCAGCAAGATTGTTTGAATTGTCAAAAATGGATGGGGCTATAATCTTAAATGCCGATGCAAAAACAATACTTCGAGCTAACGCACTTCTAATACCAAATCCAAATATACCTACTGTAAATACAGGCTCAAGACACCAAGCAGCAGAGAGATTNGCAAAACAAACAGGTGAATTGATAATAGCAATATCACAAAGAAGAGGTGCTGTAACTCTATACAAAGGCGATCTAACATACTTGTTGAAAAGCAGTTCGTCTATTATGAGCCGCGCAAATCAAGCTCTTACTACTCTAGACAGTTACAAACAGGTGTTTAACAGATCCCTTGAACACCTAACAGTATTAGAATTTACCGATAGTGTTACGGCATCNGATATTGCAAATATTATTACAAGAGCGGAAATGTTAAAGTTTATAGAAGAAGAAATAGATACTTACATCATNCAACTTGGCAAGGACGGTCTTTTGACAAAGTGGCAACTATTAGAACTTATGTCTGGTGTAGAAGAAATTGAAATTCTAATATTAAAAGATTATCTCAGCGAAGACAAGCTGAAAGATATACCAAAATTGCTAGAAACCTTAAAGCAACTTAAATCAGAGCAAGACATATTAGATCAATTCGTTGTAATGAAACAATTAGGCTTTACTAATCCTGACCAACCTCTTATTCCAAGAGGATATAGGGCACTTGACAACATACCGAGGCTCCCTTCTCCCATAATAGAAAAGATAGTAGAAAATTACAAAAATCTAAACAAACTTTTAGGAACAAACGAAGAAGAACTGGACAAAATTGAAGGAGTAGGAAAAATTAGAGCTCACCAAATTGTAAACTGTCTAATGAGAATGAAAGATATTACAAAGACATTTTCTTCTAGAAATATAAACAAGATCTTGTAAGAATCAATGAAGAAGATCTTATTTATCCTCATATTTTTATCCTTCTTTTTCTCGTTTCTTTCTTTTAACAAAGTTCTAGCTGATCAGCAAAGCCAAACTTACGAAGAAGCAAAAATAATATCAGTTACAAAGGAACCAAACAAAGAAAACCAAAATATTGAAGTTTTGAAAGTTAAACTTAGACTTACAACAGGGATATTTAAAGATAAAGAATTTATAACAGATTATGTTCACCAGGTAAACTCACCCTTTGATTTGAAACTTACACCAGGAGAAAACGTTATAGTCTACCAACAAATAATGCCTAATAAAGAACCATCCTTTTTTATCTCAGATATAGCAAGGTATAACAAATATCCATGGCTCTTTTTAGCCTTTTTTATTTTAATCTACTTTGCAAGCGGACTAAGAGGAATATATTTAATGTTAGGATTAGTAGGATTTATCTTCTTTTTGTGGCTGTGGCTTATTCCCGCTCTGATAACAAATTTAAATATTCTTCTTATAACGATTTTAGTTTTGTTTGCCGGAATTATAATTCAGACCATAATAATATGCGGTTTTTCACAAAAATCATTAGCTGCCATAATAGGGACAATTTCAGGAATTACAATCGCAGCCATCTTTTCTTGCTACCTTAATAATTTTCTTAACGTAACAGGAATAATAAGCGAAGAAGGATTGCTTCTAAAGGATATAAACTTAAATATCAATTTTTCAAATCTTTTAACATCTGCTATGCTTATTGGCTCAACTGGAGCAGCAATCAAGCTATCAACAAGTATAGTCTCAACAGCACAGCAGTATAAAACACTTTTTCCAACATCAAGTTGGAAAGAAATTTTTAATTCCTGTTTTAGTTCAGGCAGAGAAAACTTGCCAGAAACACTGCAAACGCTCTACTTTGCCTATATTGGTTGTTACCTGCCTTTAATACTTTTAGTTTCAATACAAGGACCAACTCTCTCGTGGTTTAGAGTTTTCAGCCTCGAGGTGGTTGCAACAGAGATCGCACGTTCTTTNATAGCAATAATAGTACTCTTCGTAACGCTTCCAGTCACGTCCTTTTTTATATCAAAATTCTTATCTTCTAATATCCTCTTAAACCTCTTTTTAAAAATAGTAAATAAAATATTGGTAGTAATAAAGTAATGTGTATTTATACTAAATCTAAATGTTATAATGTGACTGTTAGAATTTGAAACAATTAGATGCAAAATAATAAATCAGAAATTTGAGGAGGACGTTTTATGAAAAAGATTTTATCAGTAGTAATGATATTTATATTTCTTTTTAATTTATCTATATCTAATGCACGGGCTTTTGAATTGCCCTTTTTTAAAAAAAGCAACAAAGCAAAAACAGAGAAAATTACTCCTGCTCAACTTTCTGAAACTGGTTTTTTTGGTTTTGTTCTTAGTAAAGAAACCTTTGATCCTATAGCAAATGCGACAATTAAGTTTGATAACGAACAAATATATTCTTCTGATAGAGGCTTTTTTACCGTGCAAGGTATAAAACCAGGTAAGTATAAACTATACGTCAGCGCTCCGGGATACAAACCGCAAAAAAGAACAATTGAGGTCAAGGCAGGTACCTATAACCAAATTGACTCTTTTGATCTTGTGCCAATACCAAAAAAGACCAAAAAGAAGAAGAGGTTCTTGTTCTTTACCTTTTAAACCAATTTCGGGAGAGGTGTCCGAGTGGACGAAGGAGACCGCCTCGAAAGCGGTTAGCCGATTGATTTCGGCTCGTGGGTTCGAATCCCACCCTCTCCGCCAAAAAATATAACAAGAGGTGTTTTTCTTGAAACAAAAAAAGAATATCGGGTATTTTTTATTAGGAACTCTTACNGGAAGTCTGATCTTTTTGTTAATCTTTTATGCGCTTTTTCCAGAACAGTTTAATACAAACATACCGCTAGAAAAGATAGGCAAAAAAAGTAAAGATCCAAAAGAGTTACTGAAAAATATCGATTCAAAGCTAAAAGAACTTGAAAAAGAAAAGATGTAGTTTTTATGGAAGACAATGATACAGGCAATTTATTGTACGAAGAAAATATAGANACTGNAAACAGGATAATCGGCATTGTTGATATTGGAGCAAATTTTGTTAAGGCTCATATAGCCCAGAAAAAGGAAGACAGGATATTTGAAACTATAGAAGATATAAAAAAACCTCTTGCAATCGGTAAGGATACCTTTTCAATAGGCAGGATCTCAAACACAGTTTTACTTCAATTAACAAAAATCCTTAAAGAATTAAAGGAAATCTTTACTGCATATGAAGTTCAAGAAACCTTAGTTTTTGCCTCTACTGCTGTTAAAGAAGCAAAAAACTGTGATCTGGTAATCGAAAGAATAAAGATAGCAACAGGTCTTGATATCAAACTAATAGAGACAATAGAAGAGTCCTTTTATAAATATCAATACATGAAAAGACACGACTGTTATCTGAGATTATTCGGAAACAAATCAGTTTTAATTTTTGACATAGGATCTGGCGGTTTATCTTTAATGATAGCAGAGGGTGATAAACTCAAATACGCCTGCAACCTTGAAATAGGCTCCCTAAGGCTGAGAGCACTGCTATCAAATCTTGAAAGAGAGACTCTTGATTTTGCTGATATATTAGACGAGTTCATAGAAAGCAAAATGCACACCATTTCTCAAGAAATAAAAAAATACAAAATAGACTTCGCAATTGGGCTTGGAGGAGAAAGTAAAGTAATTTACAACTTAATTTTCAAAGAAGAACCTCCGAGAGACATCAGCAATATAAGCAAAGAAAAGCTCCTAAAGTTTTATAGCGAAATAAAGGATAAAACAACAATTAACCTAATAGAAGATTATAACCTAATACCACCAGTAGCAAACGTACTTTTGCCTTCAACTATAATATTTAAAAAAATCCTGGATATGTGTATGCTTAAAGAAGTAGGCATAATGGGATTTTCATTTAGGAGCGCAGTAGCGAATTCAATTCTAATAGGCCAAGACAACATGTATGAGGACGACATCCTTAGCGTATCGGAAAATATTGCAGAAAAATATTCTAGAAATATTAGTATTTCAAAAAGAATGTTGCGCTTTGCCACTACAATATTCGACCATACTAAAGACTATCACGCTATGGGNAAAAAAGAAAAACTCCTTCTAAAGGTAGCATGTGTATTACATGATGTTGGCAAATTTGTCGATGTAAATGACCCTGGAGAACATTCATATAACATTATAAATTCCTCAAAAATTCCAGGACTTAGCCTTCTAGACAGAGACATTATTGCAAATTCAGTTAGGATATATCAGAAGAAGAACCCAGACGAAAAAGACTGTTCATTTAACTGCAAAACTATTCAAGAAAAATTAACAATAACTAAGATTGCTGCCATATTAAAACTATCCAATGCTCTTGATTCTTCGCAAAAAGGAAAAATTCAAGATATATTATTAGACATCCAAGATCATTATCTAATATTTAAAGCCATGACTCAGGATGACATACTACTTGAAAAGTGGCATTTTAATAATGAATCTGTATTCTTCAGAAGAATTTTTGGTCTCATCCCTGTTCTGAAGGTGGTATAAAATGCTAACTAGAGAAAGAATCTATAATATAAACCGAGAACTATCCCTTCTGGAGTTTAACAAAAGAGTGCTCGAAGAGGCTAAAGATAGCAGCAANAAGCTTTTNGAAAGACTTAAATTCCTTTCAATAGTAAGCTCTAACATGGATGAATTCTTTATGATTAGGGTTAGCTCAATTATAGACAAGGTGCTTGATGATTTTGTGTTTCAAGATTCATCTGGCTTAACTCCAAAAGAACTTTACAAAGAAATTACCATTAAAGCTCATGAAATTGCGCAAGATCAACAAAAACTCTATTTAGGAGAGCTTAGTACTCTTTTAAAACAAAACAATATTTACATACTTAAGATCAATGAACTAAATGTAAATCAATTAAAGTTTGTTCAAAAGTATTACAAGAATATAATTTATCCGGTTCTTACCCCTATGGCTGTAGATAATTCAAGGCCATTTCCCTTTATTCAGAATAGAACCTTAAACATATTCGTTCTAATAAGAGCAAATACCAGTTATCTAGTAAAGAACAAAAAACAAAATTTAAAAAAAGAAGAAGTATTCGCAATAATTCAAGTACCCGGTGTTTTAGACAGACTTATTCCACTGCCATCTGATAAAGATAAATACTGTTATGTATTGTTAGAAGATATTATAATTCAACATCTAAGCGACCTTTTCAATAACCAAGAAATAGCTTACAGCTCTTTATTTAGAATTACAAGGGATGCAGATTTGACTATTGATGAACAGATTGCAGAGGATATTCTAGAAGAAATAGAAAAGTCCTTGAAAAGAAGAAGATACGGTGAAATAGTTAGACTTGAAATAAGCAAAGATTGCCCAGAAGTTTTAGAAAATTTTTTAAAGGAAAACTTTGAGCTTGATGAAGAAGACATATACAAGATCGATGGTCCATTAGACTATACCTTTCTCATGAAATTTGTTAATCAGGAAAATAACGCGTTCAAACACCTTAAAGATAAGCCTTTACCACCTGTAAAGCCAGTTGATTTTATCGTTCCAGATAAAAGATCAATATTTGACTTGATTAAAGAGAAAGACTTGTTAATTCATGTTCCTTTTGAAAGTTTTGAAAAAATAATAGAGTTCGTGAGAACAGCAGCAACAGATCCAGATGTTCTTGCAATAAAGATGACCCTGTACAGGTTCACCAAAAATTCTCCCATAGTAAGGGCTCTCGAAGAGGCTGCTGANAATGGTAAACANGTAACTGTGGTTATCGAATTAAAAGCCCGTTTTGATGAAGAAAACAATATAATCTGGGCTAAAAAATTAGAGAAAGCAGGATGTCATGTGGTGTACGGACTTGCCCACCTAAAGGTACACGCAAAAGCCATTTTAGTTGTCAGGAGAGAAGAGGGCACAATAAGACGATATGTACATCTTGGAACTGGAAATTATAACGAAAATACAGCAAGACNGTACACCGATATCAGCATGTTTACTAGCAACGTCTACTTTGGCACGGATGTGTCAAATCTTTTCAATACATTAACAGGACTCTCTCAACCAAGTCATTGGTACAAGATAGGTGTCTCCCCTATAAACTTGAGAGAAAAGCTAATTAGGCTAATAAGAAGAGAGGCAACGTACAAATCAAATGGCTATATTATAGCTAAAATGAACGCCTTAGTTGACGATGAAATCATTGAAGAGCTCTACAGTGCCTCATCAAAAGGCGTAAAAATTGATCTCATTGTGAGAGGCATATGTTGTTTAAGACCTGGCATAAAGGGAGTTAGCGAAAATATAAGAGTGATAAGTATTGTAGGAAGATTTCTCGAACATAGTAGAATATTCTATTTTAAAAACGACTCAAATGAAGAGATATATTTATCAAGCGCTGACTGGATGCCCAGAAATCTTGACAGAAGAATTGAAACGATCTTCCCTGTTGAAAGTGAACTATTAAAGGGGCGAATCAAAAGATGGCTAAACATAATGCTTAAGGACAACACAAAAGCCAGGGAACTTAGAGAGGATGGAACGTACATTAGAGTAAAGGGCAATCTACATAACAAAATAGACAGCCAGATACTTTTATATGAGGATATATTANAGAGCGCAGAACTTAAAAACAAAGAAATTAAGGCAATAAAGAGCATGGAATTTGTTCCAATTCAGAATTTTGACGACGAAGTGGCTATATAAAAGTGGCCGAAAGGTTATCCGTTATAGACCTTGGATCAAACTCAATTCGGCTTGGAATTATAGAAGTTAACGAAAATAAAAGCTTTAGAGTTATTGAGGAGAAGAAAGAGCAGGTAAGACTTTCAGAGGGTTTCAATAAAAATAATACAATACAGGACAAACCTATTCAAAGGGCAATTAAAACTCTTAAAGTTTTTAAGAGGATAATAGAATTCTATAACGTAAGAAAGATTATTGCTGTAGCCACAGCGTGTATTAGGAATTCAAAAAATGGCAAAGAAGTTTTGGATCTAATTTTTAAAGAAACCCTCATACCATTTAAAACCATATCTGAAAAAGAAGAGTCCTATTATGGCTACTTAGGAGTCACAAATACAGTTGATTTAAAAGACTTTATACTTATAGATACTGGAGGAGCAAGCACAGAAATCACTCACGTTTTGAACAGAAAAATTGAAAACTTCATCTCCATACCATACGGAAGCGTAAACCTTACAGACATCTTTCCCGAAACAAAAGAAATCTGTAATACCAAAAACATAGAAAACTTTATAAAAGAAGAGTTTAAACATATCCCATGGTTAGAAAACCTTACACAGTCTCAGCTCCCTATAGTAGGTATAGGCGGCTCAAACAGAACATTTGCAAAAATTCACAGAGCTCTTCATAAGTGGTTTTCGTTGAAGTTGCATCATTATGAATTGACAAAGAATGAGGTCTTTCAAATATACTCGTATATTGCAAATTTAAGTTCAAAAAGTAGGAAAAATATAGAAGGCCTCTCTAAACAAAGATCGGATATAATCCTAGCTGGCATGACTCCTTTAAAGGTTTTATTTGAAATCACAAATTCAAACAGGCTAATAGTTAGCGGAAACGGTTTGAAAGAGGGAATAATATTTAACTCACTACATAAAGATTTTAAAATTCTCCCGTTAATATATCATGATATTTTAAAAACCAGTCTAGAAAATATTGCGAATTTATATTTTTTGGACGTAAATCATGCAACAAGGGTTACAGAACACAGTCTTACAATATACGAGCAATTAAAACCTCTGCACAACTTTGACGAAACAGATAAAAGGATACTAGAAATCGCATCTTTTCTACACGATATTGGAAAATATGTAGATCCTTACAACCATGCAAAACACAGCGCCTATTTAATTCAAAACCTCCCTATTTATGGAGTAAATCCAAAAGATCTCGTAAGGTGTTCGTATATCTGTCTTTTCCATGAAAATAAAATAAAATTTCAACAACTTCAAAATGAATCCTTTATTACCAATAAACAATTTAAGGAACTTATAAGACTTTCTATGTTTTTAAGACTTTCTGAACAACTCGAAACATGTGAATGCTTTGCAGTAGATTCTGTAAAAATTAAAATAAAGAACAATGAGGTAATATTCAAACTATTTAGTAATAATAAGGATTATGACTTGGAAACAGAAATATCAGAAATTTCAAAATCGGCAAAACTATTCAAAAAACTATTCGGCAAAGAACTTANGGTAGTTAAGTAATTTCAAGCAATTTCANTCNAAATTGAATAAATTGTATAATGGTTAAGCTAAATAACTTTTTAAAAATTTATATTCTTTCATGTCTTTAAGTCAATACTAGTTTCAAAAAAAGGAGGCACAATGAATACAAATATTGAAATTGAGTTAAAGTTAAGGTGTATTCACCCTGAAAAAATCAGTGATATTTACGAAATTCCTTTGCTTAGTAGCATAAAGGATGCGTGGCAAAAAAAGAAAGTTCACTCAATATACTATGATACTGCAGACAATGTCTTTTTAAATTCTGGGATAATTTTTAGAACAAGATCAGAGGATAACAATTGGATTCAAACTTTGAAGATTGCAGGGAATTCTAATGGAGGTTTTACGAGAAGAAGAGAATACAATGTCGCAATTCAGGATGGCAAGCCTGACTTATCAATACTTAAGGACCCTAACATAAAGAATTTCATCAAGGACACAAAATCTAAATATGAATTACTCCCTATATTTGAGACAAATTTTGATAGAAGCGTAGCTCTCTACAACTATGAAGGCAGGAGCGTACTTGAAATTTCTGTTGACGTAGGAAGCATAATAGCTAAGGATAAGTCAGAGAATTTCTGTGAAGTAGAAATAGAGTTGAAAGAAGGCAACGTCTCTTGTATCTTAAAACTTGCCGAAGAACTTGCAAGCTTTATTAATTTCTTGTTGGAACCCAAGAGTAAATTCTATAGAGGAATTTTGCTGGCAAATTTAGAACCGAAATTCGAAATTCAAAGAGAAAAAGATCCTGATATAATCGCAGAAGAAGGCTTGCAAAACGAATTGCTTGAAAAACTACAAGAGTTAATATTATATCACAACAAATTCGTAGAAAATCCAGAAAATTTTGATAATCTTCACGATTTTAGAGTAGCCATTAGAAAAATAAGAACTCTTCTAAAATTTGGCAAACCTCTTATAGAAGATGAAAATCTAAATTATTGGCTAGAAAAGTTTGACAATATTACAGAGATGACAAATTCGCTTAGAGAAACAGACGTTTTAATAGAAGAATACAGAAGCTTTCTTTCTGTAACAAAACAGGATAAACTAAACCACCCTCTTACAAACAAACTCCTTGAAGAACGGCAAAATAAATTGAACCAAATATATCCACTTTTCTCAGAAGGAAAGTTTACCAGTTTATTCCTCGGTTTTTGGTATTGGCTATTAGAAGGGGCTTTTTTGGTAGACGACTCTGTTAATTTAAAACTTAAGAAGTTTGTCAAGGAGAGATTGAACGACTGGATTAGAAGGGCATTGAAAAGGCTGAAAAAAACTGACTTCAACAATGAAGAGGACTTGCATAAATTAAGAATAACTGCAAAGAATCTCAGATATTCCTTGGAAACCTTTTCTTTTGTCCTAAAACCAAGCACAAAAGAGATGATTTCGAGGTTAAAAAAAATTCAGGACATATTAGGCTATATTCATGATACACAAACTTTCTCTGCCTATTTAGATAATCTAATTCTATCTTCAAGCGATCCTGAGATACATAAGGAAAGTGGCTGGTTATTAGGGTATAGGCTTCACAGCGATCAAGGCCTAAAAAGCGACTTAGAAAAACAATGGAAGAAGTTTAAAGATCAGGCAAAATCATTTATGGAGTAAGTAACCATGGATGCAGCTTCATATTTTTTGAAATTATCCAACGAGCGATCGCTTTACCTGTCTTCCAAAATTGACATAGGCAAAGTAGATCTTTTGTGCTGCTCTAATGACAACTTACTTGTTGTTTTTTCATTACGAAACTATTATTGCCTATTTTCAACACAAGAAGGGAAGATAGTAAAAACGTGGCAAGATGCTCCCCCGTTAAAAATACACGTAAGTTCTAAAAATTTTGTTATTTATCAAACCCAATCCAAAGAAATAAAAATACTTAATTTTAACGAAACAACTCCAAAAACAATTGCCTCAAATATAACTTTAGCTGAATTTAACGATAAATTTCTGATCAACCTTACCGAATCAAACAAATTAACTGTTATAAATCTTGACGTAAAAAGCAACCCATTAAGCATAACTTTACCAGAAAATTTTATAGTAGAAGATATTGTGCTTAAAAACAAAGTACTCCTAATTGGCAAATTAGATAATCGTGTTTCTTTTGTGATATTTTCAATTCAATCAGGAGACTTATCACAACCAAAAGCTGCTTTCAATTCCAGCAATTTTATTGGTTCTTCAGATGACTTGGAATATTTGGTATTTAGGTCCGAAAATCTAGGATTAAATATTATCAACACAACAGATCCTTCAAAATCATATAATATCCTATTCGTCGATTCAAAAGCCAATAGGGCGTTCTTTTCTAAAGACAAAACTCTTCTTGCAATAACAGATTTTGATGAGTATATAAGCTTTTGGTGGACAAATAAAAAACTTAATACAAACAACGAGCCAATTTTTAAACAAAAGATTTGCGGTGAAGCTGCAGGCTTAACCTTTAGTGATAATGGAAACGTTTCTTCATTAATAACTTACAAAAATAATTTTTTGAAGATTTGGCTTCCAACACAGAAACAAGACAGGCTCCCTCTTCACAGCGGATTCAAACCGGACGAAAGTTATTCGTTTTCTCATAACGGATATTTTCTAAGTTCTATAGCCTTTCCAGAAAAGGATAAAGTAAATTGTCTCTTTATAAAGCCAAGATGGGAATCAAAGATTGTAAAGTTCGACTTATTTAGTCCCTCAAATATAAACGATGAAAATACTTTTAAAGAATCCTTAGTTAATTTTGGAACCTTATCCAAGAATTCTAAACTTTTAGCTATCCTACGAGATAAAAAGAAAATAAAAATTATAAACACCCAATCGAATAGCGTAATCCAAGAATTTGCAGTCAAGGATTGTTTTATAGATACAATTACCTTTACCTCTGATCAAAGATTTCTTATACTTGCAGGGACAACTTTAAAAATTTGGTCTATTGATAAGGAAATTTTTGTAAAATCCTTATCGCCTGAAATTCAGGTAGATCACATCGTCGTATCTTCAGACAACAAATTAATAGCTTTTTCACAAAAAATCAAAGACAAAACCTTACTAAGAATAATGGATATAGATTCAAAGGAAATAAAGAGAACATTTGAAGGTTTAAATCACATAAATTCTTTAATCTTTTCCCCAAATAGCAAGTTTCTATTTATTGGTTCAAAGAAAAGTGATCCTCAAATAAGAGCCTATTCTGTTGAAACTGGCAATCTGGTATTTTCTTATCAAATTCCATATATAGATGTCAACGATTTATCTATAAGTTCAAATGGAACGTGTCTGTTTTTTGGCGGGTCTGATGAAAAATTATATGTCCTGGATTTAAGAAAGAATAAGATTGTAAAAATTCTTAATGGACATTACGATATTATTAGAAAGATTTATATCTCAGATGATGACAGAACGCTCATATCTTCATCAGATGATGAGAGATTGTGTTTTTGGAAGGTGATTGACTATGTTTAAGTTTAATGGAGTTTTTAATAAATGGAATTAAATTTAGAAGAACTTTTTAGAGATATCTCTAAAGCGGTTGAATCACATAACTTTCAAGAGGCACTCGATAAGATTAATTACATCATTAATCTTGTAGACACAAATGAAATAGAAGTTGACACAAACTTTCTAATCAACCTTTTTGATACTAGAAGCTTTGTTTTTACGATTATGGGAAACAATCAACAAGCTCTTTTAGATATAAACAGAGCGATTGAAGAAAAAAATAGCATTTCAAATGAAAAAGATGACCAACTAGCCAAACTATTAATTCACAGGGGCCTAAACTATTTTTATCTAGGAGATTTTGATTCTTCTCTTAATGACTTTAATTCGGCAATTGAAATTCTTAAAACATCACAAACAGATGAAAATTCAATTAAGCTTTCACAAACCTTCTTGAATAGGGGCGCCCTATTCAAGAAACAGGGTTTAAAAAACGAAGCTCTAGAGGACATAAACAGAGCAATCTCAATTTTAAATAAAAGTAACAATCCAAAACAAGCTTATGCACTAATCAACGCTCTTATTGAGAAGGGGCTATTTCTCATGGAAGAGGAAAAATTTTTCGAGTCTGCCTACAATTTTAATATTGCAATTTCAAAATCAAGAGAACTTATAAATAATGAAAATTCAAAAATCTTAAGCACTCATATAAGATTAATATATTACTGGATAATAACAACGCTTGCATCCGGTAAAAATCAAAATTCAACAACTCAGATGTTGCTAGAAGTAAGATCTTTAATTAGCAAATACGGGGTAAATGAAGAAATCAAATACTGGCTAGATAAAATTGGAGAAGTAATAAATATCTAATAAAACCTAATATAGTGAGAAGAAATATACCCTTCAATTCCATTTCTCGTTTTTACTTTATACCATACGCTATCGTTAGTAAGACGGGCATCCGTTTTTGGAATATAAACTTCAACATTTTCTCCCCTAAGCCTTGCCTGATACATCATCCCAACACTATCCTTAATCGAAAAGCCTTCCCCAACAAAAACCCTTATCTCTCTATTTCCGTCAACGCTTTTAACAGTTGTATCTCTCATTACTACACCTTCTTTAACCTGAGAAGGATCTATCTTTTTTAGGACATCAACCTCATCTCCATATGATAAATTTGCAATATTTTTAGCTGATTCAAAGGGCTCTTCTTTAAGGTGCACCTGGTATCTTATCACAAACGCCTTCGCAAATACGTCTTCACCGCTTTGAGTTCCGTTTAAATTATCTTCGTTAGAATTTCCTGGTTCAACAATTACTCTAACCGGAGTTGATTCAGCATAATTTCCAAACTTATCTATAGCAATAGCTTGGAATAAAAATGTCCCAACCTTTTCAGGATACCATTTATACACCGTATCTTCTCCTTGATACCATACCCTTAAAGTAAGATCGTTTTCAAGTAGTCTTACCTTGTCAATACCATTCTTATCTATAGCCTCAACTCGTATTTCAAGAGGAGTGTTCAAACCTTTTATCACAGTATTATTTGGAGGACTTTGAATTTCAACCCTTGGAGGGGTGATATCAGGCGGCTCATGAGCAGTTGTAATCTGAAAGAATACAAAGGTACCACATGTTAAAATTAGCGATACAAAAAAGGCAACAAGCGGTATCAGATAACCAACTACTTTTGAGGGATGAAGACTTTCAATCCTTGGCTCTTGAGAGCCTTTTTTCTTGAATTTTAGATGCAAAGCAAAATTTTGAAAACTAATTTTACTGAAGAACTCAATAATTCTTTTCGGTTTTAGGAGTAAATTCGGTAATTTTATAATAAACCTTGACTCGTAAACCTTTCTTATCCAGGTGTGCGTCCTTATTTTTTGCTCTCTTAAGAGTTCTTTCTCATTTTGAGTATGTTTAGGTGATTCAAGTTCACCCCTTCCGCTATCAGGCTCAATTGGTTCTTCAGATATCTGGGTTTCAGCAGAACTTACAGTATCGCTTTCGCTCTTTTTGATTTCAGAAATATCTATGCCCGATTTTGTTACATACGGTGCAAAGGCTAATATATCCAAATAGGATTTCTCGTCAGCTTGAAGCAACATGCTTGTCTGATCCAAGAAGTAAATTCTAAATATAAAGGTCTTGACGTTTTTTTTCAGAAATGGCAAAAAATAACTTTCTTTCTCCTCTACCTCTTCAATCCACTCAATATGAGAAATATTATCCTTTAGGGCATAAGCCTTCCCGTCGGAGGAGATTATATGCGACCCCTTCCGTTCGATTACAATATTTGAAGGTTCCAGTGAGCGAAGCACTTTTACCACCCTACTTTTACAGATCCCATATATTATAGTATTATAGACTAAAAATCGTAATGGAGTTAATCTTTGAGCATAAAAAATTATCTTAGAGTAATAATAGTTTTTCTTATTATAACCCCATTAATAATTTTAAGTTTGGTAACGATAAATTTATATAGTGAGATCAAGGACAAATCCATAAATAACTTGATCCAGGAAACAACTTTAAAACAATTTGTAATCCAAACATATCTGCAAAGATATATAGAGCTTTTAAACATATTATCGGCAAATATCTCGCTTACAAATAACAACTATGAAAAAATATATTATATATTTAAAGAATTGTCATATGATAGTGAAATAGAAAATCTATATTTTATAAATCCTGACGGTTATAGTTACGTAGAATTAAAAGGCCCTCATCATATTTCGTTTATTAATAACAAACTATTTCAAGAGGCACTTAGTAAAGGCAAGGGTTTTTTAATTGAAGGCAACAATTTAAACAGTTATCTATTTATTTCAAAATCTGTTTACACGAACAGCAATCAAATATCTGGAATTGTGCTTGAAGTAGTAAAGTTAACAAAATTAGAAGATATACTAAACATTAAAGATACACTAAACAGTCAATCTACATTCCTCTTTTCAAAAAACAAACTTATATTAGGCGATAAATCTAAAACTTTGCCAATAGATCTCTCTAAAAAAATAGACATTTCGAGTGGAAGCGGTTTAATAAATTACAAAAATGAAAANGGCAAGAATTTCATTTTATTCTGGAAAAGCTTTCCAAATCTAGATCTATCAATTGCCTCCCAAATTGATGAAAATTATATTTTTGAAGAATTTGAAAAGGATTTTACTGTTGTAATAATCACCTTTTTGATAATATTTATTACATCGTTAATAATATCAATTATAATAGTTAACAAACTTAAAGAACCAATAAATTTTCTACAGGACCTATCTCAAAGAGTAAGAGACCAAAACTTTAACTCAAAAGTTGATGAAAGTTTTATAGCAAGATCCCCAAAGGAATTTCAACCTTTATTAAGGTTATATAACCAAATGAGTGCTTCCATAGAAAATTATATATCTAAGCTAAACGAAAAAACACAAGCCCTTGAAAAAAGCGAAGCAAGGTATAAGGCGGTGGTAGAGGATCAGGTAGATCTGCTTTGCAGATTTGAAGAAGACGGGACAATAAGTTTTGCAAACACGGCTTTTAAACAGTATTTTGGAATTACAAAATCAGAAAAAAATAATTTATTCGAACTCTTGAGCAAATATGGGACAAAAATAAAGGGCTTGATAGCGAGTATGGATGAAAAAAATCAATTCAAGAGTATTGAACTAGAACTCGATAAAGATGGGACAAAAAGATATTTCGAATTTACCTTCAGAATAGTTTATAAAGATGACAAAAGGGAATTCCAGTGTACTGGACACGATATCACTGAAATAAAAAAGCTTGAAAACGAGCTAAGATATCAAAGCTTTCACGATAGCTTAACAGGATTATTAAANAGAGCATTTTTTGAAGAAGAGCTTGAAAGGATGTCAACTGGCAGGTTTAGTCCAACCTCTTTAATAATTGCTGATTTAGATAATTTGAAACTAATTAACGATACATTGGGACACGAAAAGGGGGATTTGTTGTTAAAAAAGGCCGCAAATATCCTACAATCTAGCTTTAGAAGTAACGATATAGTAGCAAGAATTGGAGGAGATGAATTTGCAGTACTTTTACCCTTATGTAGTCCAGACGATTTAGAAAAACTCATAAAAAGACTTAAAGAAAAAATAGAAAACCTCAATAAAGAGGATACCGAGCTCTACTTAAGCATGTCAATTGGTTTTGCAACTAAATATGGAGCATTCAACAAGTTAGAAATATTTAGGGAAGCCGATTCTAAAATGTACCTAGATAAACAATCTCACCACGAAGAGTCTAAAAAGATATCCTTATCTAAAATTGAGAAACTAAAAGACAAATAATAATATATTTATTTTCAAAGCAAAAAAAATCTCCCGGCAACGTCCTATTTTCCCAAATAGTATCGTCGGCGCTAAAGGCTTTCACTTCCGTGTTCGGAATGGGAACGGGTGGGGCACCTTTGCTATGGTCACCGGGAGAAGAAGATTTCTCCTCTCTTCTTCTAGAGGAAGGGTTACCGTCAAGTCCTCGACTTATTAGTACCAGTCAGCTCAACATGTTGCCATGCTTACACCTCTGGCCTATCAACCTGGTAGTCTCCCAGGAGTCTTACTCCATTGCTGGATGAGAAACCTAATCTTGGAGAGGGCTTCGCGCTTATATGCTTTCAGCGCTTATCCACACGGAGCACAGCTACTCGACCTTGCAGTTGGCACCACAGCCGATGCACTGGAGGCTCCGCCATCCCGGTCCTCTCGTACTAGGGATAGACCTCCTCAAGTTTCTTGCGCTTGCAAAAGATAGGGACCAAACTGTCTCACGACGTTCTGAACCCAGCTCACGTACCGCTTTAATAGGCGAACAGCCTAACCCTTGGGACCTACTTCAGCCCCAGGATGCGATGAGCCGACATCGAGGTGCCAAACCTCCCCGTCGATGTGGACTCTTGGGGGAGATAAGCCTGT
>JGI24721J44947_10000830_pt1 | contig 42750 bp, 37 predicted proteins | sample YelNatPaOPGAMG01_FD_44947 | JGI IMG/M metagenome (IMG submission 44947) | reverse complement strand
AAGTCCGGGAGTAGAGTTTTGTCCTTTATCTCACTTTGAAAGGCTTGAAGTTCCTGTCTTTTTTGACAAACTCAATTATTTGCTTTGTTCTGGATGTCTGAGCCTTGGCAATAGATTCAGGCGTCCAATCATAAAGGCCCTTACCTGTCTTTGCACCCAGTCGACCCGTTTGCACACACTCTCTCAATAGACGGGATGGCTCGCTGGCGCGGCACAAGTCTCTGGTAAGATATTCCGAGATAGCCAAGAACACATCGAGCCCGCCTAGATCAGCGGACTCGAGTGGTCCCGTGGTACACAGCCGCCGTCCGAAGCTCCACTTCACGACATTGTCTACGTCTTCCATGCTAGCTACGCCTTGCTCCACCAGATACAAGGCTTCTCGTAGCAGAGCAAACTGCAACCTGTTGCCGATGAACCCCGGTATCTCCTTTCGAACCAAAACAGGAGCTTTATCGAGAGCAAGCATCAANTGAGTGGTTACCTCGATGGTGGCTTGTGAAGTGGCTTGTCCTGGCACGATCTCTACCAGAGGCATCAAATGCGCTGGGTTCCAAAAGTGAGTTACTATTGCTTTATCTGCTCGTTGGGTGACCGAGGCGATCTCTGTAATGCTGAGGCCCGAAGTATTGGACGCAAGAATACATTGGGCGGGGCAAAACCGATCCAGCTGCGAAAATATATGTTTCTTCAAATTTATGTCCTCAGCTACAGCTTCGATAACAAAGTGAGCGTCCTTAGCAGCATGCTCCAAATTCTTCGCGCCTCTGATGCGAGAGAGGATGAGTTGGTCATCGCCTTTCTCAAGTAGATCATTTTCTAAACAACTCTGCAGGTTTGCTTGCAACAAATTGAAACCCCGCTCCAGACTCTGGTTGGTCCTGCCCCAAATGGTAACGTTGTAGCCAGACTGGGCGCAGACCTGAGCAATGCCTGGCGCCATTGTTCCAGTGCCCAGAACGAGAATATTGTTTATATCCTCCAGTTTCATTTTTTTACCATCAGTTATTGGTCATCACCGATCCACGCATCCTCCGGTTCTTCACACGAATAAAGAATCCCGACTCACAGACCTTGCAACCTCTTTCCCTGAATTCGTGAAGCACGGGAACTACAGTCCTTGTGGGCGAGATCTAAATAATCACCCCCTCTTCTTTAAGTTTGAGAATGTAGTCCCAGGTGTAACCGTGCTCGAGGAGAATTTCCTCGGTGTGCTGTCCCAGAGATGGAGGTGGCATCCTTACCGAATGGGGTGTCTCGCTGAACCTCACTGGCGAATTAACCATTTTAATCTTGCCAACCTGGGAATGTTCTAGCGAAATAACAAAGTCATTAGCGGCAGTTTGCGGGTCACTGATAGCGCTCTTAGCGGTATGCACATAAGCCCAGAATAGTCCGTACTTATCAAAAATTGGTGCCCATTCCTCAGAGGTTTTAGTAGCTATAATTCCTTCGATGAGAGAGATGAGTTCCTTACAATTTTCTGCCCGTTTTTCTGTAGTTTCGAACCTTGGGTCATGCTCTAGCTGTTCTATGCCCAAAGCGTGACAGAAGGATGGCCAGAAACGTTCCGGGTCAACAAGCATGACAAAGATGAACCAGCGACCATCCTTGGCTTGATAGATATTGAATAACGGATTGGGCAATTCCTTGCGAGAAACTTGTCCAGCGTCTTGACCGGTGAGAAGCGTAGCCTGTATCTGCCAGTCCATTATCCACATCCCGGTTCCCATCAATGAGATGTCCACACGTTGTCCCATGCCCCGCTTTTCACGGGTATACAGAGCGGCCATTATAGCCGCAATCAGGTACCCTGTGGTCGCGTGGTCGCCCATAGCCGGGCGCTGGAAAGCAGGAGGAGTGCCAGCTTCCCCAATAAGAGACATTATGCCCGAGCTAGCCCAGAACGCAGAATAATCGAAACCAGGTTTCTCTTTCCCTGGTCCTTCACGTCCATACCCAGTCAGATGCGCATATATCAGCTTGTGGTTGATCTTCCTCAGCGTTTCGTAACCCATTCCGATTCTTTGCAACGAAGCTTCCTGCAAATTGGAGGCGAAGATATCTGCGTCCTCTATCAGCCTATAGGCAACCTCTCTTCCCTGCTGTTTGGAGAGGTCCAGGGTAATGCTTCTCTTGCTACGATTGTCTGCCAGCCACCCAACTCCCACCGGAGAAGAGGGCGGTAGCCACCCTGATCCTACCCAGCCCCTGGTTGGATCTCCCCCAGCGGGATGTTCAATTTTGATTACATCAGCTCCCCAATCCCCGAGAATCTCACAGGCACAGGGAACAACTGCCCAGGTGGCTAGCTCTACAACTTTTACGCCTTGTAATGGACCCACCGCGCTGTCTCCTTTGCGTACTTGTTTTGAACAGTATCTGCGCTTCAGCCAGGAAGAGCACCCAAGGCAATCAGCTACTAATCAAGGTTCTTGCCATTCCACCAGGGCGTCAATACTGACTGGGTTTCTCCGATAGGCCAAGCATCTGCCTCGCCTGCTTTGGAGTAGCTATCTCCCGGCCCAATTCCCTGGCAATCCTCACTACCCTTTCTACGAGCTGGGCATTATTCTTGCAGAACTCATGCCGTCGGTAGTACACATTGTCCTCCATGCCTGTTCGGACATGTAATCCCAGGAGAATACCCAAGGTGATCATGTATGTTTGGAGAGGTCCGACGCCAAGGACAAAGAAGACTGAGGGCATGGGAGCACTCTCGAGCAGGTGGAGTAGCTCCTTGGGAGTAGCATATGCGCCGCTCTGAAAGCCCATGACAAACTGGATGAGGTAAGGAGGCTTCACCAGTCCTTTTTCAATGAGGTTGCGCACCAGCCAGAGCTGACCTGTGTGCCATACCTCTAGCTCCGGCTTTATTCCTTTGTCAAGCATGGCTTTAGCATATTTCTCAGTACTGCCAAAGGTAGCTGGGAGGATATTCTCAAAGACAAACTCCTCCTGGCGACCAGCTTCTGGCCTTTTTTTCAGCACGAATTTAAGAGCTAGCGGCCCCATGTCTATACTGGCTACTTCGGGGCCCGCTTCTACCGGTTGTAAGCGTTCTTCAAAACTGCCCAGTCCTCCACCGGTAGTATTGTTGATTATTATATCCGGGCATCTCTCCCTGATGAGGGCATTAATCCGTCGGAAGACGGCCGGGTCGCAGGTAGGCATGGAAGGATTGTTCGGGTCCCTAGCATGTATGTGTACCATAGAGGCGCCAGCATTGTAACAGTCATATGTCTGTTGGGCTTGCTCCTCGGGCGTTTCTGGGTGGTTGGGATTAAGTTCTTTGCCCGGGTGACCACCGGTGATAGCAACTGTGATGATGAGGGGCGGCAATTCCTCCCGCGTTACCCGCTTAAGCCACTCTTGTTGATCTGCGTAGTTCCAAACTCCTGGGAAGTTCTCCATTTCATCCTCCTTTCCTTATCTTGTTCTAAAAATGGCTAAGCCAATTCTCAAACATTACTCCTCACTGCCCCACCTCTTGGTAACCTGCTCAGTCAGGTCCTAAACTTTTTTCTTGCACCAATCTCTCGCTAGCTATAAGAGCTGCTCCCAAGGCTCCTACGATTTGAGGATCTACGGGCAGTTTCTTTACTTCCACCCCCAGCTTCTCCTCCAGCGCCTTGACCAAGCCTTGGTTCTTAGCGCATCCCCCCGTTAGCACCACATCTTTGACAAGGCCCACCTTTCTGACCATGGAACTCAACCTACCGGCTATAGAGCTGTGGAGGCCGGCAACGATATCCGAGAGGTCAATCCCCTCGTTGACTAAGGTTATGACCTCGGACTCGGCAAACACGCTACATTGGCTCGTGATGGTGACTGTTTTCTTCGCCTTGAGCGAGAGCGTTGAGAGCCCTTCCAAACCGCAGCCTAGGGTTCTTGCCATGGCTTCGAAGAACCGCCCCGTCCCCGCCGCGCACTTGTCGTTCATGACAAACTCTATGACCTTGCCCTCCTCATCGAGAGACATCACCTTGCAGTCCTGCCCCCCGATGTCGACTACCGTCCTCACCGTAGGGCAGAGCCAGTAAGCGCCACGGGCGTGGCACATTACCTCCGAGACATTCTCATCGGCAAAAGGGACTTTGAGCCGCCCGTAGCCTGTGCCCACGATGTAGTCCAGTTCTCTTCCGGGCACCAGGCCCGCTTTCTTGAGCGCTTCATCCATGGCAATGCGGGCCGTCGCCTCAGGCTTGGTGGTGGAGGGAATGACCACGTAGGAAGCGATTTCCTTACCCTTCATAACCACGGCCTTGCCACTGGTTGAGCCTATGTCGCAGCCTCCGACGATCATGCGTCCCCAAAGCGACTCCGTTGTGGTTTTTTCTATTCTGACTATTGCTCCACTATATGAACCCCTGTTTGCGGGCATCGGTTACCAATCTAGGCTCTGACCACCATTTCTTTATGTTGAAATCCTCAGCTACGGTGTTGGCGCAGTTGTACCCCGCACCCCATATTACTAAGCCACCGGGGTAGACGCTCGCCCCTCCCAGGTAGAGGTTCTTTATCGGTGTCTTGTTCTGGGAACATTCTTGGTTCGGCCTCAGATATCCCATCTGCAAGGGATGGTACTGCCCCTGCTTGTAGCTCCCTTTCACCATGTTGGCGAATTTGTTTTCAATATCGGCTGGAGTAGTCATGTATGTCCAGAGTACTTTATCCTTATTCATATTGGGAGCGTATTCTCGCAGAATAGCCAACATTCTCTCCGCGTGCTCTTCCCTGAATTTGCGCTGCAACCATCTCTCTGAGCCGCCGTCTCTTAGGTCAAAAGGCGCCATTTGGGATAAGAGTCCAGAAGCTTTCCCCCGTGGCGCTTGGTAAGGATCGTGAACGCTGGGAAAGCAGCAATTGTAACCAGCATTGGCTGGCAGTTCCCCGTTACGCATCGCCTCCCAGTGACTCTTAAGATCGTCCAACGTCTCGTAACCCAGCAGATAAACGAAGGCTTTGTTGATGTCGGGATTGGATTCAGCCGCCTTGAAGTTTGGTGGCTCGCTCAGGGCAAGATGGAGATTGCACAGGCTCCACTTCTCCCACTGCCATGCCTTGATCATTTCGACAAACTCCTTATCCAGCTTATCCTCTCCAACGTATTTGAGAAATGTCTGGTGTATATCAATGGTGCTGATGATCGCCTTCTCGGCCATTATCTGGGAACCATCCTCCAGCTCCACCCCTTTAGCTGTCCCATTGTCCACAATAATTCGCTTGACCTGAGCGCTGGTTCGGATCTGTCCCTTATTCTCGAAGATAACCTTGAGCAAGGCGTTGGAAACTCGGTGAGAACCTCCGGCTACCAGTCGATAATTCGCCATCCGGTTCAAATAGAGAGGAACAAGATAGGTAACACCTGACTGGCTGTAATCCAAACCCCAGTGGCAAGCTGCGTAGAGCATGAGAGTTCTGACATGGTCATTTTCATAAAGTTCACATATTACTTCTTCGGGTGTCTTCTCTGCCAGGGCGGTTAGCCGCCTGCCCAGTTCCGTCTCTTCTTGCTTGGCAGCCATAAGCAACACCGGCTGCGGTCTGATGTAAGTCATGGGTCCGAGGATATTCTTCATCATTTCGTCATATGCACGATGTATCTCGCGATAGCTTCTGGCGTCTTTCTGGGAAAACTTAGCTATGGAGGCACATGTCCTGTCCACGTCCTGGTAAATGCTGAGACATTTCCCGTCCTTCAAAGGCATGGCCCATTGCAGTTCGGGGTGGATATGTCTAACGTCGTAATCCGCCTCTAGTTTGAAGTCCTGATAAATGGGAGCGTACTCTACCATCATGTGATATACCGCATGGGTGTTGTGAAAGAAATCAGGCAGAGTCACCTGTTCTGTAGCAAGACCCCCGCCAGCCTCGAATCTCTTTTCCAGCAGCAAGACCTTCTGCCCAGCTTTGCTCAGGTAGGCACCAATCTCTAACCCGTTAGGGCCAGCACCGATAATTATCACATCGTATTTTTCTGTCATTTTCCCCTCCTTGTTCATTTCCAGCCCATGGGTCCAAGTCAACCCTGCCGGCTATTGTTGCACCGGATCTACGCTTGGCGGCGTCACGCATCTGCTTAGCTCACATCAGGGTCATTTCCCGACAGTGGGGGTCGACTATCAGCGCTGGTTCCGTTAGACTCTGCACCTCCTCAGGAGTCCAACCCGGAGCTACTTCTTTAAGGACCAGTCCCTTGTCAGTGACCTCGATAACGGCGATGTCAGTGACGATGAGGTCAACGCAGTTCGCTGCAGTCAAGGGGTAAGTACACTGTTTGACTATCCTTGGTTTGCCATCTCGAGTAGTATGGTTCATAGCCACGATAAGCCTCTTGGCTCCTACAGCCAGGTCCACCGCGCCGCCAATCACACCGACCTGCCTCTCAGGTATCATATAATTGGCCAGGTCTCCTTTTTCGGAGACCTGATAGGCGCCCATGACACTGATGTCGATGTGGCCCCCCCTTATCATAACGAAGGCCTCGGCGCTGTCGAAGAAGCTCATACCAGGCTGCTCACGCACCGGCTGTCCGCTAGCATTGGTTAGCTCGAGGTCTCCCTCCCCGAGATCGGTTATTTCCCCGTAGCCAAGAACACCGGCCTCGGAATGAAAAAGCACTTCTCTGCCTGCAGGGACAAAGTTTGAGGCTAGGCACGGTAGCCCAAGCCCCAAGTTGACCACATCGCCATCTTTGAACTCCCTAGCCACACGGAGAGCTACAGTCTGCCTGTCCAGTCTGTCCTTTTTCTGCACGCTATGCCCCCTTTTCAGGCTACGCGCCCTTCCTCCTGATGAACCTCTCGTGCGATTCCTTGGCCTCGGCGCTTATCTCTATCTCCTCTTCTTCGATGACTGCGGGCCGCACCACTACCCTGTCCACGTAAATGCCGGGAGTCACGATGACCTCGGGATCAAGTTCACCGAGCTCCACGATTTCATCCACCTCAGCAATGGTTACCTTCGCCGCCCCGGCCATGACGGCATTGAAGCTCCTTGATGTTTTCCTATAGACCAAGTTGCCCCAACGGTCGGCTTTGTGGGCCTTAATAAGGGCGAAGTCAGCCATGAGCGGCAGCTCCAGTATGTACTTCTTACCACCGATGATCTTCGTCTCTTTTCCTTCTTCCAAGACGGTTCCTATCCCGACCGGTATGTACACACCACCGAGCCCAGCCTTTGCCGCTCTGATCCGTTCCGCCAGTGTTCCCTGGGATACCATCTCCAACTCTACCTTTCCCGCCCTGAGGAGCCTCTCGAAGTTGTTCTCGTAAATGGCGCTCACTGGGGCACTACAGATAAACTTCTTTACCTGACCGTTCCTCACTAGGATATCCTGGTCCTCAGCAAATTTAACTCCGAGAGGTTTCCACACTTGTTTGCCGAAACCGGTGACATTAGCCACTACCGTCAGGTTCTTCACCCCCTTGCGGGCCACTGCTTCGATAAGCAAAGAAGGGGCGGTCACTGCTGTACCCCAGCCACCGATCATGATCGTGGCGCCATCCTCTATATCGGCAACCGCTTCATCGAAGTTGGGGATTATCTTGTTTATTGGCATAGGCTTTTCCTCACTCTTAAGACCTTCCCCGTCGGCTCTTGCCCAGCGACAAAACTTGGCCTGCGTCTTTCAAGGGAACCATGAGGTTTCCCTATCAGCCCTGTTCCGCCCATCTTCCAGATTCTAACCCAGCCCCGTCGCCTGGAAGAACTTGGAGAACTTGTCCTTAAGCTGATCCAGCGTGGTATACCTGTCGTCAAACAGGTCCATCCCGATGTATAAGAACGGGACCCCCAGTTCGCGGCATTTCTCACGCATCAGGCCCGCGCTACCTGAACCGTCCTTGTGCCCCATATAGCCCGGGTAGACGACACAATCTATCTTGTAGTCCTTCACTATGCGCTCTATGTCGCGGAGGAAGAGGTCCGCTACCCCGCGCGCCTGCCTGATCATCGGTACTTCGTGCAAAGCCCGCACAGCCAAGCCCATGAAGATGGAGTCCTCGGTTGAGGTGTCAATCTGCGTGTAGGGTGAATAACCAAACATCTCCATAACGACAACTGCTCCCCATTCCTGCTCCAACCAGGGGAAGAGACTTAAGGTCAGTCCGAGAGACAAGACGTCAAACCAAAACAGTCTGATCCTCTCCTTCGGAACCGGGCCTTTCCCTTGTCTTACCAGCAGCTCAGCGTCTGTAACCACGTCCTGCATCCAAGCAGTGCCTTCGGGCATGCCGCAATGAACGGTCGTCGCCTCTCCAAACATTTCCAGCCCCATGGCTCCGCCATGAGGACACGGCACCGCTCGCCTCAAGTCGTTCCACTCCTGCCACAGCGCAATTTGTTTGTTCGATTCCTCTATGACCTGACGCAACCGTTTCATGTCCATTGTGAGCCCAGTGTGCTTCTCTAGGAATTCCACCATCTTCTTTAGTTCGTCGGCATAGTACTGATAACTTCGCTCATCCTCCCAGTAGGGAGGATCAGCCGCGAATACGGGAATTTTGCTCCACTTTTCGTTTCGCGCCATCACTTGGTGCACCACGTTGATGCCGTCGCAGGGGTGAATCATGGCGACGACAGCGGTGGGCGGCGGCACCAGGTCTTCCTCGACATAGTACGCAGCCAGCCTGATAATAGTGCAGAGGTCCATGCCTCTGAACATCTTGCCGCTGGCGTCGATCTCGTCGTGAAAGGTAGGCGTGATCGCGCCGGTGAACGCGGGGGTGAGGAAAGTGTTCCACGGCAGGTTCATGGCGGTGTATATCTCTGGCGCGCAGCAGAAGTAGCTGGTGATGAAAGGTTCGCCCGTTAGATAACGCCGGATTATTTCATTGTGATGGTCAACGAAGGCTTTAGTGGGAACATAGTGAAGGTTGGCCCCCGTGGCTGTCTTAGTGAACGTCCGCACCATCATGTCGAGCATATCGCGCTCTTGTATCAGCTTGTGCAAACACCTGTCGTTCATCGATCTACCGCTCATCGTCTACCTCCTTATGCTTTCCACGAATGCCTGAACCCTGGTCCTTACTTGGCCGATCGTACCGCCCATAAGGTATTCCCTGTCCATGTGGAGTACCGGAACTCCCGCTTTCTGCAAGTCTTTTTCCAGCATAAAGAGCTCACCGGCCCACAGGTCGCAGAACAACATCCGCAGTCCAATCACTCCGTCCACTTTGAACTCTTGGATCATGTCTTGGACGAACTTCGACCTCTGCGGAAAACCTCCGAATATCCGCGGGCAGCTAGGCTTCACCTGGAGGTAGTACCTGGCAATAGCCTCCAGCGGATCCTCGCTCTTTTCGTCTACATCTGCCCAGAACGTCCGAGTGCCGAAGCACATAGAGTCGGTAACCACCAGCCCCCCCATGTCCTCCATGACCATGACATCCTTGGGGTTGTCGAAGATGCTGCTGACCAGCATTAACCTAGGCTTGCTGTCCTTGATGCCTTCTGCACCCTTCAGTTCGTGCAGTAGCTCCTTCAGCATTTCGTTAAACGCAGCGCGCGGCATAGCAGTGCTGGACACCACTACTGCCAAAGCGTCAGCGCCGGTGATCGGTGGATTGTTCTTCTTCCTGAGCCCGTAGAGTTGCCTCAATAGCCGCCTCGTCTCGTTATGAATCCTTATCGCCTGCTTCAGCTTGCCGTCGGTGATGGCTACGCCGAGATGTCTCTCCAAGGCCCCCTTGAGAATAGCCAACTCCTCTCGCCACCATCCTACCTGCTTGTCAGTGGTCAACTTAGGGAGGCTCATCATGTGCGTCAGTGGTGTTCCCACCTTGCGTTTCCAGTTGTCGTAGATGCGTCGAACGTGATCGCAGTTGTTAAGCCAGACAACGGCTTCGAGGAAGTCATAGTCTCCGCGGAGACCCATATTGAGAGCATGGCGACAGAAAGAACAGTTGATGCTTGTCAAATATGCATCTGACAAGTCCGTGCCTGTGCTCCCGGTAGCCCTCACCCGCATGGGCACCATATCAGCAGCAGTGATAATCTCCTCAGGAGCATAGCAGCAAAAATACCCCATCACCTTGCCCCCATTCTCAATCCATTTTTTCAGCTCCGGGTTAACAATAGTCTCAGCGGCCTCCTTGAACGTCTCGAGAACTTTGGACTTTGCCTTCGTCTCCAATCCCTTTCCCTCCTTCCGTGGCGCTCTTTACTAGGTCCTTTTGAATGTTTCCCGCATTCTCTTCATTTGGAGTCTGTACTGCTCGACCAAGGAATCCGGCTCCTCTTTTCCTGGCTCCTCCCACGGTTTGCCCAGCCCTAGGTCGGTAGCGATGATTCTGTAACAGTTGTAGGACTCCGTTCCGGCTACACTTGTCCCCACCCACCACTGTCCCCCTGTGCAGTACAAGTTCTTTATCGGAGTCCTGTGGTTTGCCAGTTCGGGGGTAGGCCTATTCTCAAAAGACCGGTACGGCGTGCGGTCGCCCCCCGACATGGCGCCGTGGGGTGCTAGGTTCTTCATCCGCAGATTATCGTAAGGGCTATTGCAGTCACAGCCAATAATGTTGTCCCAGTTCATGTTAGGAGCATATTTCGACCAGAGCTTGATCAGCTCCTCAGCATACCATTTCTTCAACGCCAACCACTCCTTTTCCGTATGAGCGCTGGCAGGCGGCCCCACTTGCTCGCAGTTAGCAACGTGTTTCCCCGGAGGCGCATAGGATGGGTCAACCATGCTATGGCACCAGACCGTGGGGCACCAGTCCTCCGGCGGGGGCCACAGTCCTAACTTCATGTAATAGGTCTCCCTAGCAATATGTTGAGGGTCGGCATTTTCCGCCAGCCCAAGCCAGAAAGTCTCATTGATGTCTGGGTTGAACGCTGCCGCCTCGTATTTGGGCCGTTCGTGAATAGCGAAGCTGTACCACATCAAGCAGCCGAACGTATCCTCCCAAAGATCTACGCGCCGCGCCATCTTTTCACTCAAATGCTCTCTGCCTATTAGGTCGAAGCAAAGCTGCCGCGGGTTCAAGGTGCTCAACACCAGCTTCCGTGCCCGGATTTCAGTGCCATCGGCGAGGCGGATGCCTCGGGCAGTTCCGTTCTCTATAATGACCTTCTCGACCTCGGCGTGAGTGAAGATCTTAGCTCCGCCCGCGACCAAGATCTGGTGGGCAGCATGAGCTATCTGGTGGGTTCCTCCTCGGTTAAACCCCAGAATTGGTAGCTGTGCAGGGAAACCCAGGGCTTCAGCCGCCGTGTGGTTAACATCAAAAGCCCCCGTGAGAACAAGCCTCGCAATACAGTACTGCAGTTCCTTGCTTTCCCAGAACTCCTTCACCGCCCGCAGATGGCTCATTGAGAGAACTAGCGAATCTGGCTCGAAACCAGCTTCAGCAAGCTTTGGATACAGAGCCACTTGCCTCTCCACTACCTCGGGTCTCACACGCCACTCCGCCGGGAGGTACAGCTGATCCAACCGCACCCTCATTCCTTCATCACTGCTCCACAGCTTCCACATCTTAAGCCATTTCTCAGCATCCCTTTTTGAGAAGCGAGCAATTTCCTTCGCCGTACGCTCTTGGTCAGGGTCGTGTTTCTCGCTATAAATGGCAAGACAAGTCTGATTGTTTCGGAAGATAGCGCCATCCGCGCAGAGATACTGGTCGTGCCGTGCCCCGTAGTCCCAGAACTCGGGGAAATCGCGATAGAACGGCAAGTGGTACCAGTTAAACATCATGGTAGCATGAGTATTGCAACGAAAGCCCGGAGCCGCACTTTCCTCTGTAGCCAAGCAGCCCCCAATCTCATGCCTTCGCTCAAAGATACCAACGCTCAGACCACCGTACCTCATGAGGTACATAGCAGTGTAAAGGCCTGTGGTTCCGCCTCCGATTACTACCGCATCAAAAGTCTCGTCCGGCATTCTTCCCTCCTCAAAAAATTTCTGGCCGCAATGTTTGTCGCCAAAACCGGAGTTTCCGTACCTGTCTCTTTTTGATGAGCCTTCTGCCTAGGCTTGTACAAACGAACATTTGCCCTTCTGATCGCGCAACTTCCTTTTTCCTTCCACCCCGAACTCGTATACCCAGGCACAGCTTCACAAGAGGGTTAACCTTAATAGAAATTGTAACAACGCAATCTGTCACACGGGACTCGATACGAGGAGAGATTGGCCCCTAGACGGATAGCCAGTTTTCGCGCCCAGCCCTTAGTTGACCAGGTGGCGGCGCACTGCCACGGCAGCCGCCTCGGCCCGGCTGGTGACACCTAGCTTGCGGAGAATGTTGCTAACGTGAAATCTCACAGTGCAAGGGCTTACTACTAGCTGCGCAGCTATCTGGGGATTGCTCTGGCCTTCTGTGATCAGACTCAGTATTCTATGTTCAGTTTTCGTCAGGTGGTATTCCTTCGCCATCGCTGAAGCCGCCGCAGCTTTAACCCATGCGCCTTCGTCCCACAAGCGCCTGCTGATTTCGCGGATGCTAACAAGGATGCCTCTGACAGCAGGGTTGTGCAGAAGGTTGATGGCGATGACATCGATGACACGCCAGGTAGCGTCCTTATGCTTCACACGAAACTGCCCACGATCAATACCGCCTGGAGTCTGGGCTAGCTTGGTGAGCCTATGGGCTGCCCTAGACATATCGTCCGGATGAATGAGTCCAAGCGAATCCTTATCGACAAATTCTCCCGGTTCGTAGCCAACAATTCGTGCGGCAGACGGATTCTCGTACATAATTTCCAGCTCACTGCCCAGAATCGCGATCCCATCCGGACAGTTCTCCACAATCGCTCGAAGGATATCTTCTTTCCTCCCAGGTGGTTCCTTAAGCCATATGCCCTGCGTTGCTAACACTTGTAGCTCAGCAACTCGCCACCCGGACTTTGCGGATTCTTGCCCGGGTGCGTCCCCGTGGCGGAGCGACCGCAACATTCTTATCGTTTCACAATCGATCAGTTTTAGTAAGTCAGGCGGCATTTTCCCGGCAAGACCAAACAGTTCATCCGTATCCACATCGTTTGCACCAAGTGCCTTGGCTAAAGCTAGGATGATCTTTTGCCTCGGCGGGGACATTACGCCAGTTTCAAGCTTGCTAACGTATGCGAAGCTAATCCCTGCCTTCCGTGCTAGTTCCCTCTGGGTGATCCCCTTCGCTTTCCTCAGTTCCCTCAGCCGTTGCCCAAATGTCACCACGCCGACCCCCCCAGCCATCATTAATCGTAAGCCTTGTTGAGCTGATTGTCAACCGCTACTAACCCCGGCTGGGACCCCATCCCCGTAAACCTTGTCTTTGCCAATAGAAGGCTTCTTGATTTATAGTCCTGCATGTGAAAAGTAAAGCTCGGTATTCGGAAGCCATCAAAGTGTTTTAGGAGGCAACTTCCTGTTTGGCCTCACGTGACAGAGAAGTTGATAAGACTGAATAGGGACCTTCTTGGATACGGAACAAGCTTGGTTAAGACACAGATACGACTGAAGAACCGAATTCGCGCCACGTTAGTTAAGAAGATGGACCGCAGCTATGGGGACAGATTTGTCAGGAAGCAACTTTCTTTCGGCACTCAGCTGTCCTGCACCCAAGTTACGCGATTGGCTTTCACAGGTTAGCCTAGGCCCACCTGCACAAGCCTGAAAAGAGAAAGTCTTTCTAGTCAGCGCATCTACCGCCTTGCCCTTCCTTTTTTCTCGGACCCTCAATTCATCTGTCCACCCCTGCGATACTATCCTGAATCAACAAGTCTTGGCAAAGAGGAGATGATTTCTTCGGCTTCTTTGACGATCCTTGTTATCAACTCCTGGACTGTGGGAATGTCTTCGATCCTGCCGGCTACCTCGCCTCCGTAGAAAAGTGCTTTCTCATCATCGTCGCCACCAAGGTGAGCCAGACCCTGTAGTTCCAGATTGGCGATATCGGCGTCAAGAGTCACATCTGGTTCCCCTAGATACAGTCTTGGCAGCTTTTTCAACGTAACTTCGGCAAGCTCAACGGAGGCTTTGTTCTTTAAGTACCTCAGCGGCCCGACAAATCCCCTAGCGGCTATCGTGTCTCTCTCGCTGCTTCTTAGTATCCGGTTCTTCCATAACTGCACAAAATCGCTCTCCTTGGTCGCTATAAACCTGGTACCCATCTGTATGCCGCAAGCCCCAAGGGCCAAAGCTGCCACCAGAGTGGCTCCGTCACAAAATCCACCCGCTCCGATGACAGGGATGCTCACTGCTCTCACTACCGCGGGTAATAGCACCATGCTGTGAACTGGTTCCCAAGATATGTGCCCGCCGCCCTCATGGCCCGAGGCAATTACCACATCTACGCCGGCTTTTTCGCACCGCCGTGCATGGCGCACCGATGGCACTACGTGAAACCACTTTACTCCTGAAGGCTTTATTATCTCGGCCCACGGCATAGGGTCGCCAGCTGAGGTGATTATTACCCTAAGTCTCTCCTTAACCTCGCGTTCTTCTTGTCTAGCCTCAAGGGTCGCCCCAATTATGCACTTCGCTTCTTGCAGCACCTCTGATGACACGATACAGTTAACGCCAAAGACCCCCTTTGCTTCGTGGGTAGCCTCCGTTACTCTGCGTATAGCCTGCTTTATCATCTCATGCGGCGTCCTTGCGCCCTCACCACGGTTCGTTGACTCGCCTAGCGGCACCACGCCCATGGCCTGGGCGTGAATGCCGGCGGTGCTGATGATCCCCAATATCCCCGCATTGGCTGCTGCTATAGCGAGATTCTCTGTTTTCCAAGGTCCCATGCCTGCCTGGACTATGGGGAACCTTATTCCCACCAGATCACATAGTCTCGTCCTTATCATCCTTCGTTCCTTTCATCACTGCATACTTGGGGGACAACTTTCTTGCTTGATCTCCCATTCTCGTCTTGTAATTTAGTTGGTGGCCGGCCAAGAGAACCTATCCACCTGATTTCCATTGTTTTTCTTCCGCAGCTTCCGGAGGTGGTTTGGAAACGCAAGTAGCCACCGGCAGCACCCCCTACCAGCGTGTTACCGCCAAAATGACGCTTCTAGGTGTTTTCCTCTTTAGCATAGCGTTTTCGTGCTTCGCGGAATTTCTTCTGATCTCTCACCTCTGGATACGGTGTTTCACCGGTACTATCGGATGTAACCGCCGCAAGAGACGATTGTCTGGTAGCACCGTTGAACTTTAATTACAGCCCCAATTCAACAGCTATCCTTTCCCTGTGGAAATCAGCATCTCCAAGGAAGAATTCCGCCGCCTTGACACGCCGGTAGTAAAGGCCGATATCCTGGTCTGCAGTGAACCCGATAGCTCCATGATTCTTTATGCAGTCAATGCAAGTCCGTTGGTACACCTCGGTTGCTTTTACCTTAGCCATGGAAATATGCAAGTTGGACGGCGAACCATTGCTCAGTTCCCATGCTGCTTTATACACCAGATAACGTAAGCCTTCAATATCGATGAATCTGTCAACCATCCTATGTTGAACCGCTTGGAAGGAACCGATGGGGCGATCAAACTGGACCCTGCTTTTTACATAGGTATTGGTCAATTGAATAACCGCTTCACACGCTCCAAGCACCTCAGCGCACTTTAAGACAATGGCTCTTTGCAGCACAAAATTCACTGGCTCCCGCCCTCGGTTTACTTTCCCGATGATACTCTGCCGCGGGACCTTTACATCGTCGAAAGTTACGAGACATAATTTGTCGCGGGCCATAGTACGAATGACCTCCACCTTTATCCCCGGGCTTCGAGAATCGACCACAAATATTGAGATGCCTTCCTTAGCACCACTGGTTCGACCAACTACGAGGAACTCATCAGCTACGTGGGCGTAAGGAACAAAAAACTTTGTCCCTGTCAGAAAGTACGATTCTCGTTCTAAGGAAGCCCGAAGCTCTGTGCCCGATATGTCGCAGGCACCCGAAACTTCGGTCAGTGCCATGCTCCAGATTTGTTCCCCGTTAGCTATCTTGGGGAGAAACCTGTTCTTTTGCTCATCTGTGCCATATTGCAATATGGGCAGGGCACAAAGGACTACAGTGGAAAAGAACGGGCCAGGGACAATGTTCTTTCCCATCTGCTCCATCAGTATTGTCAGTTCCATCAGGTCTCCGCCTGCGCCCCCATATTCTTCAGGCAGCGCAAGCCCCATCCATCCCATTTCCTTCGCCATTTTGTGCCACAGGCTTGGATCGTATCCTTTGTCATCCTGTTCCAGTTCCCTCACCTTGTTCTTGGGGCACTCCTTCGCTAAGAAGCCCGCAGCAGCGGCTCGAAGCATTTCTTGCCGTTCTGACAAACTAAAATCCATCGTGCTCCCTTAATGTCTCAATATGACCTGGGCAATCCGAGTCCAAACTGTCCGATAATATTCCTTTCAATATCATCAGTCCCGGCAGCGATTGAGAAACCGGGAAAAAGCAGATACATGTTTTGTATGACGCCCTTGATCCTAGCCCACCTGGCATCTGGATCCAACTGAGAATAAGCTCCCAGGATCTCTGTTCCAGTAATAGCTATTCGTTCCATCACCTGAGAGCCAAAGGCCTTGTCCCTTGAAGGTTCCCAAACAACAGCAGCGCCCTGACTCATTTTCCAGGTAGTTTCGTAAGCAAACATCCTTAGCGTTTCCACCTCAATGGCCCTATCAGCTAGTTTGTGGCGAATCATAGGGTTCTGGGATAGCTGTTTGCCTCCATGTTGAGTCCCCTTGACATACTTGACCAGCTCGTCTAACAACCTTCTACAAGTGCCGACATTAATAGGCACCGTGCCTCCCCTTTCGTGGGCAAGCGCCTGCATCAAGTAATACCACCCCCTGCCCTCTTCGCCAACCAAGTTGGAGGCTGGCACTCTGACACCGTCGAAGAAAACCTGATTGAATATATGATGTCCGGAATAGCTTATCAAAGGACGAACTGTAATTCCCCGGCTCTTCATATCCACGATGAACAAGCTGATCCCGTGATGCTTCTTGGCAACGTTGAAGCCTGTTCTCACGGCAAGCCAGCACCATCTTGCCCTGTGGGCACAGCTGGTCCATATCTTTTGCCCGTTGATGACGTATTCATCCCCCTCCTTTACGGCGCGACACTTGATATTGGCAAAATCGGACCCAGCGTCAGGCTCGCTATATCCAGTGCACCACACACCATCTGGCTCTCCTGAAGCAATTAGCGGAAGGTATTTTCTTTTTTGCTCTTCATTGCCAAATAACATGAGAGACGGGCCGACCCAGGTGACTCCGCTCACTCCCATCATGGTACCAGGAATTCCCCAATATCCTACCTCCTCGTTATACACCAGTTGCTGCCAGAGCGAAGCACCCTGCCCTCCATATTCCCTCGGCCAGGCCATAGTAAGCCATCCTCGTAGGGATAGCTTTTTAGCAATGGACATAGCGAGCTCCCAGTCTTCATCGCGGCTTTCCTCTGCTAATCCCAGCCCAATCCAATCAGGTGGCAACTCCTCCTTGACAAATCCGCGGATATCCTGTCTTAGTGTTTCCTCTTTTGCACTGAATTTGAACTCCACTTCTTAGCTTCTCCACGAAAAACTCTATTCAAAGCCCAAGGATAGCGACGGCGACGGTACAACCAGGCGGAGGTCCGCCCATGTTGTGAGTCAGCCCCAGTTTGGGATTCTTTATCTGTCGGGGGCCAGCCTTTCCTTGAAGCTGCTTATACGTTTCGTATATCATTCTCAGTCCGCTGGCGCCAACGGGATGGCCAAAACATTTCAGTCCGCCATCAGGTTGCACCGGCAATCCGCCGTGGAGGTCAAAGAAGCCGCCCTCAATGTCTTCCCTCACTTTTCCCCTGCGGCTGAACTGTAGGTCCTCCATGATTATGGCCTCAGTGATGGAGAAGCAGTCATGGACTTCGGCCATGCCGATCTCCTTGCGGGGGTTTTTCACTCCAGCCTCAGCGTAGGCCGCTATTCCAGCACGATAGGTCTCCTCCACATGCGTGAAGTCATAGTCTGTCCTCATCTGACCTTCGACGGGGCCAACGCACATCTGTATTGCCTTAATGTAGACCGGATCAGGCCTGAACTTCTTGGCATCCGCAGCCCGCACCACAATAGCCGCTGCTCCGCCGTCGCTCACGCCGCAACAATCCAGGAGACCGAGGGGCCACGCAATTATCGGGGCGTTCATCACCTCCTCAATTGTGATCTCTCTCCTGAAATGAGCTTTGGGGTGAAGGGCGCCATTATGATGGCTCTTTACCGAAATGTGAGCTAACATTCTCTTGCCCTCTTGCGGGCTGAGGTTGTAGCGGTCAAAATACCTCGTAGCAAGCATGGCGAAGACGCCTGGAGCAGTGGTGCTCACACCGCCGGTACCGGTAGTCCCTCCAGGAGCACTGGAAACAAGGCCGGCAAAGCCCATGTCCTTTAACTTCTCAGCGCCCACTGCAAGGGCTATGTCATATATGCCAGCGGCCACGGCATAGGCTGCGTTGCGGAGTGCATCAGTGCCCGTGGCGCACATGTTTTCCACTCTGGTTACTGGCTTGTACTGAAGCTTGAGAGGGCCGCTCAGCCCCAGCCCGGCCATCCCGGTAACCTCTTGCCAGTTTCCCACCCACGCTGCCCCAATGTCTTTGGGATCAATACCAGCGTCCTCATAAGCCTCATAGGCGGCATCAACCATCAGGTCAGTGGCGCTCTTATCCCAGAGCTCGCCAAACTTGGTACAGCCCATGCCGATTATCGCTACCTTATCCTTTATGCTTTCTGCCATTCTAGCCTCCTTCTTAGCATCTCACCGGCCGCGCTTTCCAGTAATAGTTGTGGATCCCACGGTCGAAGTACATCTTCCTAAACGTCATCTCCACAGGCATGCCCACCTTCAGCTGATCGGGGTCGCGATCAGTGAGCTCAAACCATCCTCGGCCACCACCCTCAAAGTCTATAAATCCAGAGGTTGCTGGTGGGTCAATAACATCGGCAAGCAAATCAAGGGAGAAGGTGAAAAGCGTCCCCCTTTTGTCAGCAAATCGGTAGTCCTCAAACTCGTCCTTCGCCTGACACACGACGCATATTCTCGTTGGCGCCATGCCACCCACGCCAAAGGGTGGCTGGTATTGTGGCGTGCCACAGCGCTTGCACTTCTTGCCGTAAAGGCCAAGCACTTCCTTGCGGCTCCGCTTAAGCGCTGCCAATGAGGTGAAGGGTATTTCTGGCCGGCGGGTGCGCTGGACAGTAACCAGATTGCGCCAGCGAAGGTAGGTAGCATAATTAGTGAGCAGCCGCTTGGAGTTCAAGTGCGCCTTGATGCCCCGCCGCTGCTGGATCCTTGTCTTCGTAATCTCATCCGTAACCTTAATGAGGAAGGCGTCAGCACCATTTCCGTAGTTAGCAAACAGGATCTTGTCTCCTGGCTTAGCCTCCTCCAAGGCGGCGACTAGCATCATTATCGCCATGGCCGTCCCTGTATTGCCAACAGTCATGAAAAGGGGCTCCTGAACCTGTGCCGCATCAAATCCCAGGCTCATTGCCACTCTGCCATGCCTCCTTATGTCGATAGGGGGATTAAAAACAGCCTTGCTGAAATCCTTCGCTGTAAGACCATGCTTGCTCATTAACGTGGACATCGCCTTGGGAAGGATGGCGGAGTAGCCTTCATCGAGGGCCATTCTGTCCTCCCATGCACGAACGAAGGTATCGCCATCGGCTCGCCACTCTCCGGTGAACTCGTCAGATATAGAGTAGTATCCTTCAATAGCGGCGATGACACCGCTGGCTCCAACTAGGAGGGCAGCGGCGCCATCTCCATATCCTCCTTCATCATAGCCACCTGGCGCCGGAACGCGAATGTCAGCGGCGGTTACCATCATATTGTTAGCCGTGCCCGCCTTCACGGCGTCGAGAGCCGAAGCTAGCGCGATAGTGCCGCCTCGCAGCGAGTTCCCAAAGTCACCCGTCCGGATCTCATCTCCCATATCGAGAGCAGTCGCGATAATGGCGGAACACTGCTTTTCTTTGTAAGGAGAACTGGTAGTGGCAAAAAACAATCCATCAATCTTCTTTGGGTCAGCCCCACCCAGACAATCATTAGCCGCTTCCCAGGCCATCGTTACCGGGTCCTCGTCGTAGCTGGCCACCGCTTTTTCCCCGGGTATGGCGAAACCACCCCACACCTTAGAAAGCTCCTGCCGACTTAACCGATAATAGGGGATGTAAGCACCATAAGAAGTAATGCCTATCATTTGCCCTCCTTTTCTGAATTATTGCTGCTTTACCGCATAAGCTCCAAGCCAGATAGTCTAAGTGTAAGGCACCCAACGCATCAAGACCTGAACAGCACATCTGCCCTCTCGCTTCAACAAGACTATCGCACATACAAAGCTGCCAATGACGATAGCCACGGTTTCTGCAGGTGCGGTGTCTTCATTATGGTAATCTTCACTACTGAGGAACGAGTATGGGAGTTTCTCGCCATTGGGACACACGAACTACCTTCCCGTCTATTATTTGATAGACAGCTGCCACACGAGAGCCTCTGCGCTGCTCGGGCGAATAACTAATCCTCGCGATTCCGTCAACGTCGAAATCCTCCATGGCGTCTAGCGCCATTTTCGTAGCCACCCCATCAAGGTTTTCATAACCTACGTCTTCTATGGCTCTTCTTATTGCTTCACAAACCACAGCTGCGCTAAGCCAACCACTCATATACTCCGGATCGCTTCGAGTTTTGCCGTGGTACCTTTGCTGCGTCTGTCTTATCAAGGCTATGCCTGAAACCTCAGTCTCATCAAACCAAGGGGTAGTCCTTGGAGCAAGATAGCCCTCGGTGGCAAATCCAGCCATGTTCAGCAATGTATCTCCCATCGTGAATTCAAGACCAGCGAATTGCATTTCCCCTAAAAGACCCAGCCGTGCCGCATCCCTCAGGATTGGCGCGACTGTTGGAACAATGCCGTGGAGCATAGCCAAATCCGTCCCCCGCTCCTTAATCCTCAGCAACTGAGGAGTAGCATCAATGACCACGTAAGGTGCCGGTTCAAATGGCAGCAAATCTATGCCCAAGCTCTCAGCGTACCGTGTAACTTCTTCTGCCGCTCCCCTCCCCACGTAGCCATCCAGACCGAAATACGTTACCTTTGGTCGCCTTTCTTCCGTCCAGTTCTCCACGAAATAGTCAAGCACGGCCGTGGACACCTCGCCAAAAGTGGGTGAGGGGCAATAGACCCAACCCGGGGGATAGATCAGAGTCGCAGTTGCCGTTGCGGTGAAGACGGGCATCTGGTCAACGGGAAGCCGTCTTTGGACGGCGTAGAGGCAGAGACTGTTATCGGAGTAGATAATCGGCACGCCACGTTCCACAAACGCTTGGTAAGCGCTTAGAAATCTCGCGGCATCGAGGCTCGTGTCTATCCACGAAAGTTTGATGGCTACTCCGGGAATGCCGTGCTGCTCATTGAAGTATCTCACGTAGTCCTGCCAGCCCTCTAGGTTTATTTGCTCGGGACCAGCTGTGGCACCAGTGAGAGGAGCTATATCTCCGATCTCCACCCATCTTTCCCCTTGCGCGGATGGTCCGGAAACACACGCAGCAAACATAAGGAGCATCCCAAGCATTGCTGCCAATACGGTAATTCCGGCTGTCTTTAGCATCCTACCACGCCTCCTTTCATCCTTGGGCAACCATTTTCGCTCTCTCAGGCACGACATAAGCCGGTTCGTGAGATGACTAATCTACGGGACAAGCATATGGGCATCACGCCATTCAGTCACGGGAACAGGCTCCCTGCCTCGTACCTCATATATTCTTATTGCGGGGGTGCCTCTGTGGTCATTTGGGGTATAGGTAACCTTTCTACCCATTCCCAGGGGATCAAAATCCTTGATGCTATACATGGCCTCTTTCACGGCTGGACCGTCCAAGTTTTCGTAACCCACCCCTTGTATGGCTATCCTCACGGCTTCAACCATCACGGACATGAATGCCAGCGTAGAAGCGCCGTCGCCCTCCGTGTCTATCTTTCCCCGATACCTCATGGTCATGTCTATGAAAAACGGTACTTCCTTATACCAAGGGAAAGCTCGCGGAGCGATATAGCCCTCAGCAACAGGCCCTAGGGTCTCAATCAGTGTTCTTGCCTGGCTATTCTCCCAGCCACCAAAGCGTGTTTCGCTGGTAAGTCCCAGCCTCTCGGCGTCCTTCATGATTGCCAGCACTGTAGTCCAGATAGTAGGCATATAAACGTAATCTGCTCCGCCTTCCTTCACCCTCAACAATTGAGGGGTGACGTCTAGAGGCACGATGGGAACCAATTCGAACGGCAGCATTTCTATACCTATGCTTTCAGCATATTTTCGACCGTACTCCCCCACTGCTCTACTCATGGGCTCGTCTAAGCCCATAACAACTACTCTCGGAGGTCTTTTCTCCTCCCAATGTTCCATAATCCAGTCGGCAAAAGCAGCAAAATACTCCGATGCAGTGGGGTAAACGCCGAAAATCCAGCCCGGGGGATATACTATTGCCTCCGTTATGCCCATTGCAATGGCGGGCACCTCATCTTTTTCACATCTCGGCTTTAACGCCTCAGATGCGCGAGGGTTGTATATATACAGGAATACTACGCCACTCTCGACTAACCTATGGTAAGCGCTGATTGCCCTAGATACCTCAAATCCGTCGTCTGTCCACAACAATTCAATAGTCACCCCGGGCGGAAGAGTCACTCCAGGAATGCCCGTCTCTTCAAGGTACCTGAGGTAATCAACTTGATTCCTGAATCCGTATTGTGCCACGGCAGAAGCAGGCCCGGTAAGAGGAGCTATTATCCCAACTTTCACCACCTGTTTCTGCTCCATTGCGGGTCTAGGAGCACAGGCAGTAAAGAGAGCCAGGGCCCCAAGTGCTGCTACCAATATGGTAATCCAGGCTGTTTTTTTGTCTGCCATCCTGCCACCCCCCTATTCTTGCATCTCCATTTTCACTCTCCCATCTACAGTCATGACGACGATTAATCTATGGCACAAGCATGTGCGCCTCTCTCCAATCGGTTACAGGAACAACCTTTCCATTTTGTACTTGGTATATTCTCAATTTCGGGGCGCCCCTGTGGTCCTCACGGGTATAGCTAACTGACCTACCAGTATGGTGGGGATCAAAATTCTTGATACTATACATGGCTTCCTTTACAGTACGACAATCTAGGTTTTCGTAGCCCGCCTGTTCGATGGCTATCCTTATAGCTTCAATCGAAACAGGAACGTACAGTAGCACAGAAGCGGCACCACCGGAAGTGTCTAGCCTTCCCTGATACTGCCTCAAGATGTCATGCAGAACTGGTGTTTCCTCGTACCAAGGGCAAGCCCTTGCATGGAAATAACCCTCAGCAGCAGGCCCTAGCGCCTCGATCAGTTCTACTGACTGAGTATCTTCCACCCCACCACCAAAGCGTATCCTGCCTATGAGCCCCAGCCTCTCGGCGTCCTTCATGATGGGTATCGCTGTTGCCCAAACACACTGAAGATAAATGAAATCCGCTCCTCCTTCAGTTAACCTCGATAATTGGGGAGAGACATCCAGTGGCAAATAAGGAACGACCTCGAACGGAAGCATTTCTATGCCTATGCTCTTGGCATATGCTGTCCCCATCACTTCTGCTGCTCGCCCTGCCGGAGTGTCTGTGCCCATCATGCCTACCCTGGGAGGTCTTTCCTCCTTCCAGTCTTCCATAATCCAATCACAGACAGCAGCAAATCTCTCCGATTCGGTCGGAAATATGGAGAAAATCGAGCTTGGAGGATACATCAGAACTTCGTCTACGGCCAAGGTCATGGCTGGCATGCTATCCCTTTCCAGCCTCGACTTCAGTGCGTGTGCTGAGATGGGATCGGGTACATGGAAATATACCACATCTTTGTAGGTTCTCTCGTAGATACTAATCGCGCGGGGTCCCTCCATGCCGGTGTCGCCCCACACAAGTTCAACAGTCACCCCGGGTGGAAGAGACAGTCCAGGAACGCCCACTTCTTTAAAGTATCTGAGGTAATCGACTGTGTTCCTCCAGCCTCCTTGCATAACGGCGCTGGCAGGCCCGGTAAGACAAGCCATGTATCCCATTTTCACCACTTTCTTCCTTTCTCCCGCAGGTGCAGAGGCACAGGCAGCAAACAGAACCAGGCCTGCCAATACCACTGCCAAAATAGCAGTCCGCCCTGTTTTTTTATTTGTCATCCTCTCATCCCTTCTTTCATTCTTTGCTGACCATTTCTTACTGCATTGTGCGCGATACGATCCCGGCTGCCACGATGGTCGATCTAGGGCAAAAGCATGGGCCTTTTTGCCAATTGGATACAGCAAATGGCTTTGCAGCTTGAATCTCCTGTATCCTTACTATTAGACTGCCCGCCAGCCTTCTCGATCGTGGCTAGGTTCCCTGCGAATTCCGCAAGCTCGGCAACTCCAGGCCTGTAAGCAATTTCTAACGATTGGCATCCCTCCTGCATGAGTGGACTAGAGACACACAATCGTTACTTTTCCAACTAAGCTTAACCCCGAGGAGAGGCATCCAGGTGCATACTAGCAATTGCTTCATATAGGTACATTCCTATGCGTATGCTCTGGCACGCGCTATCCTCATCTCTTCTGCCAGTTTCCTTACCACAATATCTGTGCCTGGCACGCTGGCTTTGGGCAATATGCCCCTTTCCATGAACCAGTGATGCGCAGCCACGCAGTCTCGAATTGAGTGTCACATCTAGAGAAAACCGCCTTCTGTACCCAAACTTCAAATTCAGGTCGCAACATATCGAGTTTAACTGCTATTCTAGGCCACCGGTTTGAAGTACTTAATGTCCAAAATGCTGGCCTGGCGTTCTCTCTTGACCTTGAACACCGCCTTAACTCTCATCCCGATCTTTAGCTGCTCGGGGGCAACTTCTCCTAGCATGTGGACGAAGCCGGTGTCCGCTCCATCCAGCTGTACTATCCCGTATATAACAGGGGGCTCTGTCGGCTGTACCGGATTTGGCTGATGGCAGATCGTGTACGTGAGTACGATCCCTCTATCGCTTACCTCTACCCACTCATCAAGTTGGCCAAAGCAATCTTTACATACAGACCGGGCAGGCACATAGACACGATTACACGTAGCACATCTTGTACCCATAATTCTCTTGTTGTCCCTAAGCTCAATTAAAAACCGGCTCCCCACGGCTCCAGCGGAATAGGTATTCGGAATATATATCTGCCCGTGGTAGATCCACACATCCATCCCCTCGAGCTTCTCAGTTAGTTTTGCCATGTGACCCCCTACTCCTCAATTATCCTGAAGTACAGGATATCCTGTAAACCTTGGCCGCGCTTCTCATAATCCTCTTCCCACACCGCTTGTACCCTCATCCCCTCTCTCAACTTCTTCGTGTCTGTCTCCTCGAGACGGTGTCTGAGATAAACGCCATTATCGAGGAGAATAATGGCGGGAGGGTGGGGATTAGAGTACTTCCCACCCTCGTGGGGGTCCCACAGCGGGTAGACCTGGTAGGTATACTGGAATATCCGCCCTGTCTGAGGCAGTTCCACCCAGTCCCAACCCGTGTCTACCTTGCACCAGGGGCAGACTGGGGTCGGCGGGTGGATCAGGATCCCCCTGCACTTCGGGCAGCGGTTAGCTACCAATTTCTTGTTCTCCTTTGCCTCGGCATAGAGCTTACCCAGGTACTTGCCCGTGGACCAGCGATAACGACGGGGGAAATCGAACTTTACACGAATGTACTCCGGTTCTTTCCCCTTTTTCGTCGAGGACTTCTGTGCCATTTCATTACCTCCTATAGCGATCTCTTGAGCAAGAACATCGCCGTCCAGTTTGGCCCGCCGAGAGCGGTGGCAAGAGCTGTCTTAACGTCCCTAGTAGCCTGGTGCTCACCGGCATCTCCTCGAATCTGGAGAGCAGCTTCGGCAATGCGAATGACGGGAGTAGCACCAATGGGGTTAGTCGCTAGTACACCACCTGAGCAATTTACCGGGAACTCCCCCTCTATCTCGGTTGCTCCCCTTTCTATCAATTTCCAGCCCTCATTCTTTTCGCAGAAGTGAAAATGCTCATACAGACTCATTTCCTCCCAAGTCGATGGCTCGTAGATCTCTGCCAGATCAATTTCCTTCCTAACGTTGGTTATGCCATTTCTCTTATAGAGCCTTTCGCTCGCTATATCTTGAGAGTACGTCTCTGTGCCGGTGGGGTCGCCAAAGCTACCGGCACGGAACATTTCTTGGTGTACGACCTCGAAATCAACTATCCACACTGGTTTCCTGTGAATTCTCCTCGCTCTGTTCTCCGACGCCAGGATAAGCGCACATGCACCGCAGGATTGAGGACAGAAGTCATAAAGCCTGATAGGCCACACCAGATAAGGCGACTGAAGTACCTCGTCTACGCTCTTCAGCCCTAGCTTCAAGTGAGAATAGGGGTTTCGGCATGCACCCCGGTCTGCCTTAAGCCGAACCATAGCAGCGTGCTCCTCTCGGGCACCCGACTCCTTCATGTAGCTCAGTGCCTGCTTGGCAAACTCACTAACGGCGCCTACTACCATCCCTTTAGCATGTGTCGGCACGGCAGCTGCGGAGATGCCCGCAGTAGCGTCACCGCAGTCGTGTTTCTGCCAGCTTACAACCATAGTTATTTCATATAAGCCTGCGGAGATCATGTGGCAGCCCGCGCCAACGGCTTCCGCGCCGGTCGTGCCGCCTCCGGTCACTTTTAGACCCGGCTTCCCTGTTGCACCCACCTCGGCAATCATCCCGTGTTCAGGGAGGTATATTCCCTCAAAGGCCTCCATGTTGCTGAAGATAAAGAACTCAATATCCTTTGCACTCAACTGAGCATCAGCCAGAGCTGCCCTCACTGCCTCACCAACCATTTCTGGCAAGCTTACATCGTCCCGCCTACTACGGTGATAGGTCTGTCCGATTCCCACTATTGCTACTCTGTCTGGCATGTCTATCCTCCATTACTCCTTACTCAGGATCATAACGCAGTGATGCTGGCCACAGATTCCGGTACAGCCATGTGCGAGGGCAACCTTAGCTCCTTTCACCTGTCTAGCGCCGGCTTCCCCCCGGAGCTGCAACACCGCCTCCGCCACACGTGCCATACCGGCGACTCCATTCGGGTTACCGGCAAGCGCGCCTCCCGAGGGGTTCACAGCAAGCTGGGCACCCATTTCGATCATTCCAGAGTCAACTAGCTTGCCTCCCTCGCCGCGGCCGCAGAAATTAAGCCCCTCCATCCACAGGGGCTCCTGATAGGAATACTCTGTGCATATCTCGGCGACGTCTATCTCACTAAGAGGATCACTGATGCCCGCCATGCTGTAAGCTTTCTTGGCAGCCTTCACCAGAGCGTCACAGTCAGCCAGTTCCCGGTCGCCCAAGTAGTGCGTCTCATAGCAGCTCGACGCTCCGATTATCCATACCGGTTTTCTGGTAAGCTTCTTGGCCTTCTCTTCGGTGGTCATGATCATGGCACAGGCGCCATCCGATATGGGCTTGGCATCAAGGAGCCTAATAGGAGATGCCAGCATCCTTGATCGGAGGACATCGGCGACGGTAATAGCCATTCGTTCCTGGGCCAGAGGATTATTCCTAGCATTGGTGCGATTCCTGACGACTACTCTGGCGCACTGCTCGGGCGTGATACCGTATTTTTCCATGTAGCGCCTAGCCTGTAGTGCGGCGGCTGCGGTGAAGTCCAGACCTAACTGTCTCATGAATATGGGATCGAAAGCAGCGTTTTCAATTAGGCTCTTGTCGGCTTGAGATTCCTTCATATGAGACTCAACCAGGACGACCTCATAGCGACCGGATAGGATCTGTGACATAGCAATGTACACAGCGTTGATTCCATCTTCAGCCACGGTGAACTCGTGCCCGAAATGTGCCCCCACAACGTGCTGGAGATTCAGGCTCGCTATCGTCCTGCCGTCCCAAGCGTCCTGACAGCAAGTGACTGCTGAATCGATGTCAGAAAGAGTGAGTCCCGTCTGTTCCAGCACTTGTTTTATCGCCTCATACGCCAACTCAGCCTCATTTACATCAACCCTATTCGGGTGATATTTGGTCTGGCCTACTGCCACGATCGCTGCTTTTCCGGCCATGTGCGCCTCCTGTCTATTCTAGACAACCATCAAAGACCAGTTGGGCATACCCTTCCTGCTACTGGGTTGCCAAGCGATTTACTATAGTCGAGTAGGGAGAGCAATTGTTCCCCTTCCGCTACAGTTGCGCCCCTGCGGAACTGCGAACTCATATTCGACATCCACTAAATGCTGCTGTCCTTCAGTGTACTTCCTCACCACCTTACCGGTCATTGTCATCGTATCCCCAGGAAAGCAGGGTGTCATAATGCGAAACGATATCTCCTTTAATTCCCCCTCAGGCCCTGTCCAGTCAGTCAAATACTTGCCCACAAGTCCACAGATGGTAGCGTTGTTCAAAAAGATGTCCTTCAATCCCACACTTCGGGCAAACTCACGGTCATGATGCACTGGCGTAAAGTCCCGGCTAGCTATAGCGCCGGCAATTACTGTGGTGACCGTAATCTCCCTCGTCACAGTGGGGAGCTCCTGACCTTCCTGAACATCTTCCCAATAAAGTGATTTCCAAGCCATTTCTACCTCTGCATAAGTTGTCGATAACTCTATAGCTCCAATATCTCTAGGCCCCAAGGCGATACTTCAAGACGGTAAGACTTTGGGTGCCAACCATCTCCCCTTTTTGGTTCTTGAACAGGAAAGTCGTGGTCACGAAGTGACCATTTCCCAAGCTGGTTTTCTTCACTGGCGAAACGTCACTAACCTTGTACGTGAACGTCACACGATCCCCGGGAAACAGCGGCCGATAGTACCTCTGCGCCACATGGGTGATGATTATCCCGTAGAAGCCAGCTTTGTCGAGCCTCGCCAGAAGCTGCTCGAAGGGATGCGGTGGCTGTTCCCTCGGAGGCCAGAGCGGAGGCATAGTCCATGTCAGCAACATCGTGGGTGGAGCGATAATACTGCCATACTTGCTCTTCTTGGCATACTCCTCATCGGTATACAAAGGATTACCATCTTGCATCGCTTCGCACCAGTGCCTGATCATCGGTTTGCATACCTCGTCGACAGCCATGCTCGGCGTCCCTTCCTGTCCAATGAAGGCCCTCAGTTCTTCATAAAAGTCGAGACCCATATTCAGCGCTCCTTAGGGCGGCGAGCACGCAGCCCGCGGTGATCTCGTCACTGGTATCGCGCCTTGTCCGCACCAACACCATATTCCAAGCACTACGTCCAAGCCATTCCTCTGTCCATTGGCACCCGGCCCGGCTCTCCTAGGTCGAATCAGGTATGCATCCCAGCTCGGCGTCCGATCATAGAGTCACATGCCACAGGTGAACAGGTTAACGAGAGGCTTATCATGCACTCAAATTCTAATAAGGCAACCTGTCATGCGGGACTGGATATGAAGAGAGATTAATCCCTGGACGGGTGGCCAGTTTTGGCGCCAACCGCTCACTTGAGCAGGCGCCGACCTACGGCCATGTCAACTGCCTCGCTGCGGCAGGTCACACCTAGCTTGCAGAGAAACTGGAGGGGCGTAGGACCAGCTGTACGGCTGTTCTTAGGTTTCTCCAGCCCTCTGCACTCAGACTTAGTATTCTGTGTTCAGTTTTCGTCTGAGGGTATTCCTTCGCCATCGCCGAAGCTGCTATAGCCTAGTCTCGTGCCCCTTCGTCTGAGAACCGCCTTCTAATTCCGCAATGCTGACAAAGATGCCCTTGACAGCAGCACTGGGCCGAAATTCGCCTACCGACCTCCAACAACTCTGAGTGTTGTTGAGCTGATTGTCAACGGCTATGGATGAGGCTATTTACCGACACTGATTTCGTCGGCCAAGATCTATCGGTTGTAAGCATTCTCCCAAACTGCCCAGCCGGCCACCTGTGGTCTTGTTGATTATTGTCATACTCGGGAACCCGTCCCTGATGAGGGCATGAACCCCCGATAGACAGCCGACGCGCCACCGGTCGGCGAAGGATTGTCCGGCTTCCTCGCATGTGTGCATACAATGGAAGCACCGACATTGTAACAGTCATATCTCTGTCAGGCCTGCTTCTCAGCTGTTTCAGGGTGGTTGGGATTAATCTCCTTGCCTTGGAGGCCGCCGGTGATGGCCACCGAAATAATAAGAGGCGGCAATTCTTCCCTGGCAACGCGCTTGAGCCACTGCTGCTGATTTGTATATTCCCAGATTCCTGGAAACTGCTCCATTTTTCCCCTCCTTTGTCAATTGCTCGGGCACCTGAGCCAATTCTTAAGCACTACTCCTCACTGCCCCACTTTCTGGTAAGCTCCTCAGTCAGGTCCTTAAACTCTTTTCTTGTTTTGAGGGGTCTGCCCAGCCATTCGGAATAGAAAGAGTCCAGGTCGGGGAGGAAGTCGAAAATGGCGGGGTAGCCAAAGGGCACGCTTTCGACCTCTAGCTGGCTGCCACATCCAGGGCAATAATACTCCCTGATCTCACAGTAGTGGGGGTCCGGAGCCCCAGGGTAAGGATATAATTCCCTTATTTCTTCTTCAGTTTCTCTGACGTGCATCAAAGCTTTAAGCTTCCAGTTTTCTCGGTAATCACCAAACTCATATCCACAGCTACATTTGACTATCCTGTCATTGCCCTTTTCCACTATATAGAGCTCATCGGTTAGAGGCAAGAGGATTTTTTCCTTCCACGGCATTTTCTCCTGCAATATCTCGACATACTTATCAAATCTATCGCGGTCTTTGTATCCGCTTATTATGGATTTGACCCGCTCCCAGGGCAGTCTCCCCTCTATAAGGTCTTTTATCACTTCCTTGGGATAAGATACTTCCGACATCTCAACCCCCTTAGTGGAACTTGAAATCTGATGGCAGGTTCCAGAAGGCAGTGAACTCACCTGGCCACCTTTTGCCTTTAGCTAAAGAGTCGTTGTACATATCTTTAAGGAGGGGAGGCAGACTACCTTTGATAAGGTCCTGGCGGCGCTTTTGCCACCACTGTTTGGCAGGGATTCCGTTGGCTAGTCTTTCTCTTCTCCTCTTCTCCCTGAGCATAGCTGTTTTCTCTTTGTCTATAATCCACTCCTCATTTTTCTGATCGTACGTTGCCTCGACACAGTAGATGCTGCGGCAGCGCTCAATACTGAGGAGACCATTATCCAGGTCTTGTTTGACCAGTTCCGGATCTCTCTTAATGGGGTCGCCAAATCCCCCTGCTACACCAGGCGTAGCAGCTTGATACCAGTCCCCATGCTTCGCAATTCCTTCAAACCAGCCAGCACCTAGCGTGGAGACCTCGAGTTTCCCCTTCACGTCTATCCCCAGCTTGGCTTCTCCCGAACAGCCCATGCCGTGAACCAGGGGCTTTTCTTGCTCTATCAGCCTTGCCGTATCGGCATTGACGAGCAATCGGGCAAAACCGCGGCTCCCTGGGTAGCCACCGAACATCCCTATGTTGGGATGAATCATCTCGTCCCTGCATAGATTAAGCTTTTCGAAAGCTAGTTGGGGTGACTTATAAACCAGATAGGTGAATATCACGCCGTATCCGCTGCGGTACTTTCCCCAAGCACAGCTATCGGGCAATAGCCGGGTGCCCATATAGTTGAGGGGAGTTGCCATCTCCCAGACCTCGACATTGCCCATATCGGGGTTAGGAAGGAACAGTGCCCACCCTGTGAAACCATCGCGGATGGCGCACCCTCCGCTCGGAGTCGACCCTGTCGCTCCCGGAGGGAAAGCCGGTCCACCGTGATGGCTTATCCCCGTCAGGATAGGACCTGCTAGGCCCAGAGCACTGGCGATCACCTCTTCTATAAAACCTCGGCTAAAAAAGGCCCTACAGTTAAGGTTCCAAATGAGGGCGCCCCCATTTGTGGGCACACTAAACTGATTCATGGTTGCCACGTTTGGTGAGGAGGGATTGACATAGGTGTCGTATGGGGTATTCAGTTCCACGCAAAGCATCGTTCCTTGGTTAGCCTTGCCCGTATAGGCTATCTGCTGGCTGAGCAGAAGGCAGGCGCCCCCGCGAAGAGCCGAGGGACTGCAATTGTTAGCATGCCAGCCCCACGAGCCGGCACCATCGAAATCCCAGAAGAACTTGCCATCAGATTTGATTATCACGTCAATGGGGACAAGCGTTATGCGATCTACTCTGTGATGGGCTGGTACCATCGCCTTGCTGTAATAATTCTCATAGCAAGATACGGCACGCAGCCTTCCCGGCACCATCCTCGTCTTCACTCTCTCTAGCTGCGCTCTCCTCTCTCCCTCGATAAGTTCCCTTATCGCTCTCTTATAGTAGTCTATCCCGAACTCTCCTATGATTCTCTTTACTTCTTCCCGGACCTTGATGTCCGCTGCTAGCGCGCCCTTTCTATCCAAGATAACTGTATCCGGAAAACGACATCCATGGCGGATCCTGGTCTCGAAGAATCTCGAGTACTTGTCATTCGTTCCTGTCTTCTCCGCCGACCATCGGAGCCCCTCGACAAACCTTTCAGTGGCACCCATAGGCATCATTCCACAGGAAATGGCCCCTATGTCAGGCTCCATGATGACTGACCCTACCCAACCGACTAGCTCTTCTTGGTAGAAAATCGGGATTATGTCATAAATGTCAAGGGGATGCATCCCAGCTATCTGATTGTCGTTCGAGGTGAAGATGTCGCCCTCCCTGATACCCGGGTCCTGCTCATAATCCTGGCTTATCATCCATTTAATCACCTCACCCATAAGGGGAATGTGGATGATAATGCCTGTAGATTGGAGAACACAGTCTCCCTCAGGGGTATACAGAGCGACGGCCAGCTCGCCAACTTCCCTCACGAAAGGGGAGGCAGTAATCATCCGGGCGGTTTCCCTGCCAGCAACCGCGCTGGCGAGAAGCCTGGAGAAGAATACCTCCATCCTGAGGGGATCTTCTTTCATCAAGGGAAGCTCTTTCAGACCATAGTAGTAGCCAGTTTCATGGAACAGCTGCTCATCTTCCTCGAGCATCTGCTTCAGCGTCTTTCCGCCCCACCCTATCCCCCGCTTTGAGTTCTTTTGTTCCATTTCAGACCTCCTTCAACCAATACCTTCGGTATTCATCCACCACTACCTTCTTGCCTTCGGGCACAAGCATGGTCGTAGCTGGAGCCTCGATTATAGCTAGCCCCTTAACCTCGTTGCCGGGCTGTAATAAATCCATCTCGTATAGATTGGCCTTTTTCCACTCTCCCCTGACATATACCTCTCTTTGCCCCTTTAACGCTGCCTTAAGCGGTGCTTTGCCCTGCAGCGGATATTTCTTTAGCACTGGCTTCGGGTTGACCACTGAGGCAATAAGCCCGAGTTCCATAATCTGGTAGCCAGCTTCAGGATATCTGGCGGCATAGGAATACACCTTAGAGTATTTCTCCTCGAAGGCGCCTATTAGTCTATCCATATCTGCCCCAGTGTTAATTCTTGAAACCGGCGATATAACTTCGAGGTCTTCCAACTGCATCATATACCTCACGTAGGCCACCTGGGTGAACTGCACGTCCTGTTTCCGGAAACCTTCTCGTTCCATCTCGGCCGCAGCTATTCTCTCCAGCTCTTCCCATCCGACATTGATTACCCCTCCCATGAGTATTTTGTATTCTTCAGAGGCACCGGGAGGAACGATTACTGTGGTAGATTTCTGGTAGCGGTGAATGTAGTCCGCAGCGGTCAAACCAAAGGCGGAGAAAGCTGCTGCCCACGGAACGGTGAACACCCCCTTGAAGGGCAATCCAGCAGAATAACCACTCAAGAACATGGGCCCCGCTCCTCCATAGCCTATAAGGTAAAAATCAGCCGGGGAATAGCCCCTGACAGCAAGGACGGTGTTGATGTGTTCCTTCATACGGATATTAATCAAATCCACCACCCCTTCCGACAAGCGATAGGGGTCAACGCCTAGCGGGTTAGCCAATTTCTCCTTTATTGCCTCAAAAGCCAGGTCTTTATGTAATTTTAGTTTGCCTCCAAGGTAATAATCCGGGTTAAGGATGCCCAGAACAAGGCAACAATCCATCACTGTAGGAACCTCGTTGCCCAGGTTATAGCATACCGGTCCTGGCTCGGCACCGGCGCTCCTAGGGCCAATGTCAATCCTCCCGGACTCGGGGTCAATAGTTACATACATTCCCGTCCCGGCACCGATGCTATCCATAACCAAAGTCGGTATGTTTAAGATGGAATGACCGATTTCCACCTCTCGCTGTACCAGACATTCGCCGCCCATAATAAGCCCCACATCGAAGCTCGTGCCGCCCATGTCACTGCACACGAGGTTCGGCATGTCAAAAGCCCGCGACAGATACCTGCCTCCCAGCAGCCCGCCTATGGGACCAGAGAAGCAGGCCTTGAATAGGGCTGGATACCTGATGTTAGCTATGCTTCCGTCTGCTAGAACGATCTGAAGTGGGTACTTATACCCGTTGTCCTGTAATTTCTTCTCTATGCGGAACATGTGCTCCCTCGCCAGCTCAGCACCATATGCCTGGAGTACTAGAGCGTTAAGCCGGGAACTCTCCCTCCATATGGGATCAAGTTCGCAGGACAGATACAAAGGAACCTCCCTCCCCTTTTGCTTCATCACTTCCCTGGCTATTTCAGCAACTCGCCTCTCGTGGGCAGGGTTGAGATAGGAAAAGAGAAATAGCACAACTATTCCTTCCACCCCTCTGTCCATCAGTTCTGCCACCGCTTGCCTTGCCTCCTCTTCGTAAACGGGTACCACTTCGTCCCAGAAAAGACCTATTCTCTCGGTTACTCCCCTGATGAGCTTTCTGGGCACAAAAGGCTTATTCGGTATATGCGCCGCCTTGTGTATCCTGTCTTGATAGCCGTATCCAGCGTAGATTTCTGCCCCCCTCTGATGAAGCAAGCTGTCTTCAAAACCCTTCGTGATGATTATCCCAATTTTTTTCCCTGTTCTTGTCAGGAGCGCGTTGAGCATCATGGTGCCGCAATAAATGGCGGCCAAGACGCTAGGCAGAATGCTCTTTGCTTCTTTCTCCCAGTTCAGCCCCCAATGTTGCGATGCATCCGCAAGCGACTCCCAAAAACCAATGGATTCATCTTTAGGAGTTGTGGATGCCTTTCCTACCGTAAACTCTCCGTCCCTATCAACTAGGAAGATATCGGTCATTGTGCCGCCGGCATCACTGCCTATGATCCTCAGTTCTCTCCTTAGGCTCATCATTCACCTCCGCGGGAAAGCGATACGAACTGAACAGAACAACCTTTGGCAGAGTATGTTTGCCTATTGCCTTGCCACTCAATTTTCCACTGCTTCACCTCTCCTAATCCCCCAACTGGGCATTGTCTCGCTCAACCACCTGCATATTCGCGACGTTCATCCGCCGAGTTCACATTCGCAGATTTATCCCCTCCAGCGCAACGTCCATTAATGGCGTGTTGGGTAGACATTATACGGCCGATAAGGTACCAAATCTGGAGTCACTGCCAACCGCCACGACTCGGAATGTCACCCCCGTTCCCTGTTCTAGTAGGCACACAACTCAACATTGCTGGCCTATCGCTCTAGACGGAGGTTTAGGCGAAGCGGGGACTTTGCCTGCTCTGTCCTCAGCTCGTGGCCCTCCACCCTTGCTGCTTATGGTCGCCAGTCCTCCCTTGCACCATCCCCTTGACAGGAACTTATGCTATCTGAGGAGGATCATAGTGCGGCACGGACCTAATTCTAGTTGGCTTGAGTCGGGATGTCAAGGGCGATTTGGTTGTGGTTATTTCAGTAAAAAATCTACAAGCGAGTAATACCCGGTGTGCTTCAGTCAGGCCGATGTGTGGCGGAACGGGGTACTCATGTAAATTAGTCTCATAACTTAGGAAGTTTCTGTTCCACAGCTTGAAGGGACTGCTTGAGGCGCCCTAGGTCTATTGAATATAGCCTGCCCATCTTACCTTTCAACCGTGGCTCTTGTAGCACTACGTACTGTGACTTTACGATACCTAGTCCTTCAAGGAAATTCAGGTGGTAACACAGTGCGGCTCTGTCCAAACCCAAGTTTCTAGCTAACTCGCTGATATATTTCGGCCTTTCTAACAAGCTATTGACTATGGCCATCCTCGTTTCGTTTAGCAAAGCATGAGCAAGTTCGAAAGGTTCCCTTTGCATCCCTCGCTACCGCTTCTCCTGCGAGTGGATCTTAGCATGTGCACGGGATTGTTGACAAGTGCAAATAGGAACTCCTGTCATCCTATGCTGTTAATGCATTTTACTACGCGTATTTACACTGGAGGCACAAGATGCTAATTTGTTTCTCAATGACGGAAGACTCTGTACGGGGCGCGATTGCTTTCTCAGAGGAGGTGACCGATGAATCCCAGGGAATTAACGATCATAGGCAGTGACGCTGGTGGCACGATGACCGATATGTTCGTAATTGACAGGAGCGGAGAATTTGCCGTAGGGAAGGCATCCACCACTCCCAAGGACGAATCTGTCGGTTTCTGGGAATCGCTCGCCGATGCGTGCCAGTATTGGGGCATAAACTGGGAGAAAGAGGCAAAGGATGTTCTTCCTGGCGTCCTAACTGCCATTTATTCTGGTACAGCTATGCTGAATACAATATTGACTAGGGCGGGCAAAAGAGTTGGGATCATTATCACCAAGGGGTTTGAGGATAGTCTTCTTCACGAGCGTGGAGGGGGTGCGCATGCTGGGTACGGTTATCAAGACAAGCTACATTTTGTAACTCATGTTCATACTATCCCTCTTGTGCCGAAACAGCTCATCAAGGGCGTCACGGAGAGAGTCAGCATGTTCGGCGAAGTGGTGATACCGTTGTATGAAGAAGAAGCAAGGAAAGCAGTCTCAGAATTGGTTGATAGTGGCGTAGACGGGATCGCGGTTACCTTTCTTTATTCTTATCTCAATCCGATGAATGAGAGGAGGCTAGGTGAGATAGCTAGCGAAGTGATGAATGAGAAAGGGGTACAGATTCCTCTATATCTTTCGCATGAAATCTGTCCCATAACCAGAGAGGGGCCACGTCTCAACGCAGTTGTAATTCAAGCTTACGCTGCTGATCCAGCGAGGGAGCAGCTGCTTCGCATAGAGCGAAAACTCCAGCAGGCAGGTTACAAACACCCGCTTCAAGTAATGCTGGCGGATGGCAGCATAGCCCACGTGAGGTATCGAGCTCTGTTTAAGGCATGTTTCTCTGGTCCCATTGGCGGTATTCTCGGTGGCCGGTTTCTATCTCAAACGATGAACATGCCTAATTTGGTATGCACAGACATGGGAGGTACCAGCTTTGACGTGGGAGTGATAATGGCCGGCGAGCCAATTATAGTGCGTGAAGTGGCCGTAGCACGTACCGTTCTTAATATACCGACTCTTGTCATGGATTCCATCGGCGCAGGCACGGGACAATACGTACGCATAGATCCCGAGTCGAAAAGGGTCGACATTGGCCCCGACAGTGCTGGCGCAGATCCTGGACCTGTTTGCTACAACAAGGGAAATCCAGTCCCCACTGTCATGGATTGTGCGCTCATTGTCGGAATTCTCAATCCCGACTATTATCTGGGTGGAAGGATCAAACTGCGTCGTGACTTGGCTTTAAATGCTATTGATCAGCAATGTGCTCGCCAGCTCGGCGTGGATCCTTACGATTTTGCCGAAGGCGTTATTAAACTCATTGGCACTCGAATGAAGGAGCACATTAGGACAGTCCTGTCCGTGAGAGGCTATCCCGCGGGTGACTTCCATTTGATAGGGTACGGCGGAGCCGGTCCCATGTTTCTTGCCGAGTACACCGAAGGACTGCCTTTTAAAGGAGTATTCACCGTTCCGTGGGCAGCAGCTTTCTCTGCCTTTGGTCTCACCGCTACCGACTACGTTCATCGTTACCAAAAGTCCACCCTAGTAACAATCCCACCCAACGCTGATGATGCCGTTAAGCAATATATGGGAGCGATGATAAACAGTGCTTGGGAGGAATTGGAGGAAACGGCGAGTAAGGAAATGGTGGAAGAGGGTTTTAAGAAAGAGGATATCATATTCAGACAGCTAGCTTATGTAAGATACTACCAGCAGTTGGAAGACGTGGAGGTTTATTCTCCGGTGTCCCGGCTGGAGACGGCAGAGGACATGGACAAACTTATAGCAGCGTTTGAGGACGTTTATTCGCGGAAATATGCTCACGCGGCTAAGTTCCCGGAGATAGGCTATCAAATATTCGAGGTAGGTTTGCTAGCGTTCGTGCCAAAGCCTAAACCCGTGATAAGGAAGTATCCTCTGTGTGGAAGGGCGCCCTCTCAGAGAGCATTCAAAGGAGAGCGGAGCGTGTATAACAAGGGGAGCTGGAGGAAAGCCAAGTTGTACGAGATGGACCTTTTAGAAAGCGGGAATGAGGTGGAGGGTTTAGCAATAATCGAGGCGCCTTCCACCACGTTGGTTGTGCCGGAAGGCAAAAAGGTCGTGGTAGACGAATGGAAAAGATTCTGGTTGAGGGAGGCTTAAGATGGACAAACAAAAAAGCATTAAAGGGATAGGTTACGGCGGTAAGCTGCTTAAGGAAATGCTTCGCGAGACCGAGCGGCTTTACAGGGGGACCGGATTTTACTACGGTCTTGAGAACCTACCTTTGTGGAGCGACGATCCTTTGAAACTGGAGCTATTTCATGGCAAGCTGCTTGCTGCTGTCATAGCTGGCAGAGAGATGGCACGCATGATTAGTGCATCTCCCCAAGTCAGAGAGGTCGCAGAGTTGGCAGTGGCTTTATATACGCCAGAAGGCGATTGTGTTGTGCAGTCCACAGGACTTCTGATCCACATCCCTATCATCGGTCGAATAATAAAGTGGATGATAGAGCAAGATTATGAAGAGGAGGGTATAGAGGACGGAGACTGCTTCACATCAAACGACGTCGCTATTGCTGGCATGCATACAGCCGATGTCTACGATATTCAGCCTATTTTTTGGAACGAGGAGCTCGTGGGTTGGGTCGGCACGGTGATTATGGAAGCGGAAGTGGGAGCGATGCTCCCCGGGTGCATGCCTTGCGACGCTACGGATAGATTTGTTGATGGCATTAAGTTTACCGCGGCGAAAAGTGCTGTAAAAGACAAGCACTTGAAAGACTTTGAAAGAAGGATACGTTTCGGTACACGCATGTCAGACGTCTTCCTTCTTGATAGAAAAGGGGCGCTGGCTGCCGATATTTCCGTAAGAAGGGAAGTAGCACGGATTATAAAGGAATTCGGGGCAGACTTCTATATGGGGGCCATTAGAGAAATCATCGAGATGGAGCGCAGAGCACAGCTAGAGCGGGTCAAAAGACGCACGGTACCTGGCAAGTTTCATTCGCCCTCCACCATCGAAGTATATCTAGCTAATAGTCCTGTGCCGCCACATCACAGAGTGGACAGGATAACTTTGGTTCCTTGGGACTTTCACATCAGACCGGATGGTACGTACTTCATAGACTTCGACGGTACGGGAGATTGGGGATGGCATATCCACAACTGTACCCCGTCAGCGCTCGAGGGAGCACTTTCTATGATCCTAACACAAACCATAGCCTACACAGGCAAGGCTAACACAGGCACGTTACTTACCGTGCAAATGAATGTGCCTTATGATACGTTCGTATACCCTGCAAGTCGTCTCCTTCCCTACTGCAATCAATTTGCTTGGCCTCTTAAAGGTGGGCCAAAGCTAATGGTGCAACAGTCGCATGCCTTTTTCTGCCGCGGTTACGTCGAAGAGGTTCGAGCCGGGAACACTATGATTGCTGCCGGTGGTGGTATGCTGTGCGGGGAGGATCACCTGGGGAACAAGGAGTACAGCTTCCTATCGACAGAGCCTGCGGGAGCTTGCGGCGGAGGCGCCTTTGCAATAAGGGACGGGATTATATCTGAGGCAATTTTTCAGCCTGACGCGGACATGGGTAATGTTGAAATCTGGGAGCTGATGCTGCCAATGCTCTGGCTGGGTCGAAGATTTTTGCCTGATTCCTGTGGTCACGGAAAATACCGTAGCGCGTACAGCGTCGTCTCAACTTTTTTGATCTATCAAACCCCCATGCTGGCTTTGACTACGGGTCCATCCTGTCAGACCACTAGAATCTATCCGTATATGGGCATGTTCGGCGGGTATCCCGGGCCCAATTCCTTTGAGAAGCTACTTACGGATACAAACTCGAAGCAACTGATAGCAGAAAGTAGGCCACTAGCGCATGGCATATACAGCGCTGGAGGCTCGAGTGACTTAGAGCTCAACATCAAAGGCAAACTGGTTGTAGAGACAAGAAACGGACAATGGTTAGGAATCGTTAAGGATGGAGACATATGGCAGTGTTTCTACGGAGCTACTGCGGCTGGTTTCGGCGATCCTGTCAAAAGAGATCCTTTGCTGGTCAAGAAAGATCTTGATAATGAATTGCTTACCGTTGAGACTGCTCGCAACATATACTGCGTTGACGCGCAATATCATGCGGACGGGAAAGAGTGGATAATAAACGAAAAAGGCACCGCGGAATTAAGGAAGCGAAGGCGGACAGAACGGTTGGCCAAAGGGGTTCCGGTAAAGGAATGGTACCATAAGAGGCGACAACAGTTACTCAACGGGGAGATACCGTACCTGCTGAGAAAGATGTATAACGAATCATTATCCAGAGGCGAACATTGGCCCAGAGAGTTCCGGGATTTTTGGTGTTTACCAGAGCGATTCATGTTTAAGGAGGAGTAAGATGTCAGGAATATCCTACCCAAAGGAGGTTATAAGGGATCTCGTAGAAGGCAAATTGCCCTGGTCCCAGGTTAAGTCGATAATAAGCGGCTATAAGGATGATGATAGGTTTGAGAAGTACATACAGGTGTTACAGGAGAAAGTTCCCTGGCCTGAAAAGATATTGTTGCCTCTCACTGATGAGTTGTATATAGTGCAAAAGGGCGAACAGAGAATTACCAAGTGCAGCTGTGGGTTCGAATTTGGGGACTACAGAGTGAACTGGAAGCTTAACGCCTTGATTCATGTTCGTGATACCGAGGAGGAGTTGAAGGAATTATATCCTTATCCTGGGGCTCCAGATCCGGAGTACTGTGAGATGAGGGAGTATTATTGCCCCGGATGTGGGACCCAGCTGCAAGTGGAGACCGTTCCCTTTGGTTACCCGGTGGTATTTGATTTCCTCCCCGACCTAGACAGTTTTTACGAGCAGTGGCTTGGTGATCCGCTTCCCAACAAAAACGAATTCAAGGACTTAACTTCCCAATTCATTAAGAAGGAATGGTTCACGGAGAACGAAAAGGAGTAGAGAAAAGCAAGGAGGTGGGAATATGCAGTTTCACTCAAGAGAATGGCTGGAAGCCTACAAGGAAAAAATGAATAGTGATCCCGAGTACCTCAAGAAGGCTTCAAACTTTTCCATCAAGTGGTGCAACGTGATAACTGATTGTCCCGGCGGAGTAGATAGGAAGGAAACTTGGATCATTGAAAAGGGGAAATGCGTAAGTGTAACTACTGTAGAAAAGCCGGCGCCTAGCGACTTCAGGACCGAACCGTTCAATAGCAAGGAATTTGACTATAGAAATATAGCTAGCTACGAGATCATGGCTAAGCTCTTCCGTGGGCAAATGAGTACACTGCAGGCTTTCAGGAATCCTAATTACAAAGTTGATGGGCCAAAAGCGAAATTGCTACTTATTATGAAACAATTGAATGCGTGGAATGACATTGCCAAGAAGATTCCCACAGAGATATGACATTGTGACTCGCCGTGGAGAGGAGAAGAGAAATGGAAGCTACAGGAGTTTGGCAATATGCAAGGCAGGAAGAGTGGCTTAGCCGAGTAGCTCGCGGTAATTTGCCCCCTCTCATTATTACCGTGGCCCCGACTGGAGGAGTGCACGGCAAGGAGATAAATCCTAACCATCCCGAAAGTGCCGAGGAGGTAGCCGAGCAAACTTACGAATGCTACAAGCTTGGGGCATCGATAGTGCACCTGCACTGTCGCAGACCTGACAATCCTGCATTAACTTCGAGCAACCCTGAGGACTACAGGAAGCTTAATGCTCTCATCAGGGAGAGGTGCCCCGAAATAATAATCAACAACACGACTGGGGGTGGTGAGGGAGTAACGACACCCGAGGAGCGTTTGAAGTCGCTCGATGCAAAGCCTGAGATGTGCAGCTTCAACATGGGTCCGCTGGCTTTCAAACTGTTCCTCAAGAAAAGAGAGCCTCCTCTTGGTGGCCGCCCTAAAGATATCTCACTGGATGCTGTGGCGCCCATCAACTTTGAAGAGACTGAAATGTTTGCTAAGGCCATGCTCGAAAGAGGGATAGTGCCAGAAATGGAGGTTTACCATCCCGGACAGTGGTGGTTCGTCTATAACCTACTCGAAAAGAAGTTGGTAAGACCGCCGTATGACATTCAGCTCTGCATGGGTCTGTCAAGCGGTGCCCATCCCACACCAAAGCAACTTCTTAACATGGTCGAGACTGCTCCTATGCCATCGATACTGCATGTCCTTGGCGTTGGACCCTTTCAAACGCCGATGGTCACCATGGGCATCTTGTTAGGGCTGAATGTGCGAACCGGAATGGAGGACAACGTATACTACCGACGAGGCGAGCTCTGCAAGAACAATGCCCAACTAGTAGAAAGGGTGGTAAGGATTGCCAGGGAATTGGGCCGGGAGATAGCTACTCCAAAGCAGGCGAGGCAGATGCTTGGCCTATCGGAGAAACCCAGTCAGTATTGACGCCCTGGTGG